>Ga0180223_1000231_pt1 | contig 89445 bp, 93 predicted proteins | sample eDN5th30CKraftOP_FD_151337 | JGI IMG/M metagenome (GOLD analysis project Ga0180223, IMG submission 151337) | Enriched Organic Plus compost microbial communities from Emeryville, California, USA - eDNA 5th pass 30_C Kraft OP (version 2) (version 2) ...
GCGCTCCCGGACGCAGGCGTCAGTTAAGCGAGGCTCCCCGTGGTGAACGTTCTCCAGAAGAACTGGCAAGACCTTATCAAGCCGAACAAGCTCGATGTGGCCTCGGGCCGCGACGGCAGCCGCATCGCCACCGTCGTCGCCGAGCCGCTGGAGCGCGGCTTCGGCATGACGCTCGGCAACGCGCTGCGCCGTGTGCTGCTGTCCTCTCTGCAGGGCGCGGCCATCAAGACGGTGCAGATCGATGGCGTGCTGCACGAGTTCTCTTCGATCCCGTCCGTGCGTGAGGATGTGACGAACATCGTCCTCAACATCAAGGAGATCGCGCTGCGCATCCATTCTGAGGGTGTGAAGCGCATGGTGCTCAAGAAGGAAGGCGGCGGCCCGGTTCGCGCCAAGGACATCGAGGCCGGACCCGACGTCGAGATCCTCAATCCAGAGCACGTGATCTGCACCCTGGACCAGGGCGCTTCGATCCGTATGGAATTCACAGCCGATATGGGCAAGGGCTACGTTGCGGCCGATCGCAATCGTCCTGAGGACGCACCTATCGGGCTGATCCCGGTCGACAGCCTCTACAGCCCGGTGAAGAAGGTTTCCTACAAAGTCGAGAATACCCGTGAAGGTCAAATCCTCGACTATGACAAGCTGACGATGACGGTCGAAACCGACGGCTCGGTGTCGCCTGAGGATGCCATCGCGCTCGCCGCGCGCATCCTGCAGGACCAGCTTGCAGTCTTCATCAACTTCGAGGAGCCGAAGAAGGCAGTCGAAGAGACCCGTCATCCCGAGCTCGCGTTCAACGCCGCGCTGCTCAAGAAGGTGGACGAGCTCGAGCTTTCCGTGCGCTCCGCGAACTGCCTGAAGAACGACAACATCGTCTATATCGGCGATCTCATTCAGAAGACCGAGGCGGAGATGCTGCGCACTCCCAACTTCGGCCGCAAGTCTCTGAACGAGATCAAGGAAGTTCTGGCTTCCATGGGCTTGCACCTCGGTATGGAAGTGCCGAACTGGCCGCCGGACAACATCGAAGAGCTGGCGAAGCGCTTCGAGGATCAGTACTGACGCTCGAGACGACGTGCGAACCCCGGCGCGTGATGCATATCACGACGCCGGAGCCACGGATCTAAAACCGAAACGAGGTGAGGCCGTAGAACCTCCCCGTCAAACAACCTGAGAGAACCGATATGCGACACAAGAAACTCGGCCGGCGTTTCAGCCGCGACAGCAGCCACCGCCAAGCCATGTTCTCGAATATGGCAGCCGCGCTCATCAAGCACGAGCAGATCGTCACCACGCTGCCGAAGGCGAAGGACCTGAAGCGCGTGATGGACAAGTACATCACTCTCGCAAAGCGCGGGGATCTCAACTCCCGCCGCCTTGCCGCCAGCCGGTTGCGCGATGAGGACATGGTCAAGAAGCTATTCGATGTTCTGGCACCACGGTACAAGGATCGCGCGGGCGGCTGCACGCGCGTGCTGAAGGCCGGCTTCCGCTACGGTGACAGCGCTCCGCGCGCCGTTATCGAGCTGGTCGATCGCGATGAGTCCGTGAAGGGCAAGGAAGACCGCGAGCGCCACGAGGCCCAGCTCGCGGCGCAGGCTGCAGAGGCCTGATTAGTTTCGTCGGTGGGCGCGCATGGCGCTCGCTCGACATCGAATAGAATAGAGCCGGCGCGATATTCGCGCCGGCTTTTTCGTTCTGGCTTTGTAGCTCTGCTTGGACAGCGGGGCGGCCGTTAATCAGGCCGCGTTGGCGGTCGCGCACTGAGCTTCCATCAGCGCTTTGAATTCCGCCATGCCGAGCGTGGCGATGATGTTCATGTCGGCGTCGAGGATCTCGTAGACGAGATCGCCTACGTTGCGGTTGCTGAAGAATGCGATGACATCCTGATCGCCGCCGCCCTCGGTATGCGGCTCGCCGTCACCGGCCGTAGAGACATAACTCCCGACCGGGCGGACTTCCTTCAGCTCGCCGTTGGCGCGGTAAATGCGCAGCTCACCCTGCAGGATCACGGTGACGTAGTCGCAGCGGTGGCGATGTAGTGCGATTTTCGCATTGGCGTCGAACTTGAAAAGGATGTCGACGATGCGCTTCTGCTCGTCAACGGCGCAAATGAAATAGGCGATATGGTCGAAGCCCTCGAGCCTGTGCCAGCGGATATTGCGCGTATCGAACGGATTGGTCGCCATCGGTTTCCCTCCCTGCGGGATGATGCTTGTCCGGTGCCGGCGCCGTAAAGGCTTGGCCCCATAACGCCAACGTGACTTGTTGGGCTCACGGGCGCTTGCCATTTTGCGCCAACGTGTCCTTCGGCGTCGCGAGCGGTACCCTGCATGGCACCCCGGCTTTCCGGCTTCACGCGCGCAAGCTCATTAGGTCCCATTGCCGATTTCATGGGGCGGCAGGGCGGCTCCATCCAGCGGGTGCTCAAAGATGTCGATCTTCCCCTCGGGCTGCTGGAGCATCCCGAGGCGCTCGTTCCTCTGCGTGAACAGTTCCGCTTGCTCGAACGGTCCGCCCGTGAAACGGGCGATGAGTTTTTCGGCGCACGGCTTGGCCAGGTGGTGCGCTCCCGCGATCTCAGTCACTTCGGCGCCTGGGTTTGCTCAGCACCCACATTGAGTGGCGCTATCTCACGCGCGCGCGCCGGCATCAACAGGATGCTGCAGACCTCGACGGTGCTGACACTGGTGCATCAGCGCCAGATTGCGCGATGGTACATTGAATTCGTCGAGCCCCAATCCGAAGGACGCCATCACAACGAGCTTCTCGGTGTCAGCTATCTGATCGACACGGTTCGCGAGTACGCGGGGGCCACTTGGCATCCGCTCGCCGTGTTCACTGCGCTTCCCAGTGGCTCGCCCCGTGCTGCATTGGAAGACATCTTTCGCTGTGAAGTCTTCCACGGGCATCCCGTTCCTGGAATTGCGTTCGATGCCCGTCTGTTGCGTAGTGCTCGCGCAGCGGTAGAAGAGAGACCGGGATCTGGCGCCGCTCCTGAGCCAGGAGTACCCGGCCAGCAGGATGCGATCGCCTCCGTTGCGGCTATCACCGACCTCGCTCTGCATGAAGGGTTGCCACGCGTCGATTGGGTGGCAACGAAGCTCGAAATGACACGCCGTTCCCTGCAGCGGTTGCTGGCAAAGCACGGAACATCCTTCAATCGTCTCGCCGAGGAGGCACTGATGCGCCGGGCAATTCAGCGTCTTGGCGATGATGATGCGGCCATCACGGCTATCGCACTGGAACTTGGATACGCTGATCCGGCGCATTTCACGCGCGCGTTTCGCAGATGGACGGGTATGCCGCCGAGCGTATACCGTCATCGCCTCGCCTGAAGGCGGGACGTTGAGCGATGCTGCGAACGCTGGCGATCGGAGGCGGGGATGTCAAAGCCGACAGTTCTGGTGACAGGCGCTTCCGGCTTCATTGCCAAGCAATGCATCGCGGAGCTGCTGCGCGAGGGCTATTCCGTGCAGGCGACGCTGCGCAGTCTCGCCCGGGCGGAAGAAACGCGCCGCGCCATTGCAAATGCGGGTGCGGACGCGGGCGCGGTGAAATTCTTCGCCGCTGATCTTCTTTCGGATTCAGGTTGGGATGAAGCCGTTGCCGGCTGCACCTATGTGCTGCATGTCGCTTCGCCATTTCCGCTCAAGAACCCGCGTGATCCCCAGGAGGTGATCCGGCCGGCAACGGACGGAGCTTTGCGTGTTCTCAGTGCAGCAACCGGCGCTGGGGTCGAGCGCGTGGTGCTGACATCCTCCATCGTGGCCATCACGCTGCCATGGCCGGAGGCCACGCCCGGGCACGTTTTCGACGAGACCGATTGGAGCAATGCCGAGCGTCCTGGCGTGACGCCCTACGTCGTATCGAAGACGGTGGCGGAAAAGGCCGCCTGGGATTTCGTCAATGCCACTCCTGGCGCACCCGAGCTTACGGTGGTCAATCCGGGTTTCGTGCTGGGCCCCGCCGTCGACGCCGATCTCTCCACTTCCCACGAGGTCATCCGGCTGATGGGGAACGGTTCCTATCCCGCGGCGCCGAAGATCGGTTTTCCGATTAGTGATGTGCGCGACGTCGTCGTGACGCACATACTGGCGATGATCCACGCCGGAGCCGCGGGGCAGCGTTTCCTGTCGGCCAACGGCTTCCTGCGCCTTTACGAGGTCGGGCAGCTCGTCAAAGAGACACTTCCCGACCTTGGTAAAAAAGTCCCGCGCGGGGAGATGCCCGATTTTCTCGTGCGTGCGCTGTCGCTCGTCGACCGGCGGCTCAAACCTGTGCTCGCCGACCTCGGATTTCCCCGCCCGGTAAGCAGCGCCAAAGCGCAGCGGCTGTTGGGCCAGAGCTTTCGCTCGCCCCAGGAAGCCGTCATCTCGGCCGCCACGAGCCTGCGGGAGCTGGGGATTATCTGAAGTGGCCAGCAGACCACGCCAAACCGTCAAAAATTGACGCAGCAGCGGCTTTTGGGTTCATTTTCACTGCGAGCCGGCCCCATGGCGTTGCCGGGGAGGGCGCCACAATGGAGGCGCTGTGGTATCTGTGCGCCGGACGTCCGCCACAGATGCGCTGGGCTCTGAAGGCGGGGCGACCCGTCCGACATAAACATCGAGGTCGAAATCATTCGCATGAGCATGCCGACGACGACACCGCCCCATGCGGGCTTCAGGTTCGCCGCGCTGGCGCTGGCCGCGCTCGCTCTTTTCGCATCACTTCTTTTCGCCCGTGAAGCGGTCGCGCAATTACGCGAGGCTCCGCCCACACGTGAAGCGATGCAGTATTCGTTCTCGCCCATCGTGAAGAAAGCGGCGCCGGCCGTCGTTAACGTCTATGTGCGCTCGCGCGTGCGTACCGCGGTCTCACCCTTCGCGAACGATCCGTTCTTCCAGCGCTTCTTCGGCGGCCGCGGCGGCTTCGGTTTGCCGCAGGAGCGGATCCAGTCTTCGCTCGGCTCCGGAGTCATTATCAGCGCTGACGGCGTTATCGTCACCAATACGCACGTCGTGAAAGGCGGCACCGACACGCAAATCCGCGTCGCACTTTCCGACAAGCGCGAGTACGACGCTCGCATCGTCGCGCAGGATGAGCGCACCGACCTCGCCGTCCTCAAGATCGAGAAAGGCGGGACCGATTTCCCGTTCCTGCAGTTCGCCGACAGCGATGAGCTCGAGGTTGGCGATCTCGTGCTCGCCATCGGTAACCCGTTCGGCGTCGGTCAGACGGTAACGAGCGGCATCATCTCTGCGCTGGCCCGCACGGAGATGGCGCAGTCCGACACGCAGGTGTTTCTGCAGACGGATGCGGCCATCAATCCCGGCAACTCCGGCGGCGCACTTGTCGACATGCAGGGCCGGCTCATCGGCATCAACACGATGATCTTCTCGCAATCCGGTGGCTCGGTGGGGATCGGATTCGCGATTCCATCGAACCTCGTGCGCTTCTACGCTGACAATGCTGTCGCCGGGCGCAAGATCGAACGGCCGTGGCTCGGCGCCCAGCTCGAGACGGTAACGCGCGAGATGGCGCAGACTTTGAAGCTCGACCGCATCTCTGGCGCGGTCGTCGTGCGCTTGACGAACAACAGCCCCGCGGCGAAGGCCGGCGTGCAGCTCGGCGATGTGATCGTCAAGGTGGACGATTTCGACGTGGGTGACTCCCACTCCGTGCATTATCGCCTCACCACGCGCGGCATTGGCAATCGCGCGCGCCTGGAAGTGATCCGCGGCGGCAGTCACCTGCCCATCGATGTCGAGCTGCTTCCAGCGCCGAAGCCCGGCAAGGACGACGTGCGCAACCTCTCGGGCAATCATCCGTTCGACGGTGCGCGTGTCTCCAATATACTTCCCAGCGTTGCCGACGAGCTCAATCTCGACGAGACCGACGGCGTCGTCATCGTTGCGGTCCGCTCCGGCGGGGTCGCCTCCCGGCTCGACTTCCAGCCCGGTGACGTCATCCTGCAGGTTGGCAACGACAAGATTACCGATGTCATCATGCTCGATGAGCTGACGCGCCAGCCCCAGCGGATCTGGCGTGTCACGATCAAGCGCGGTGGCCGCGTGATGAAGCTGCAGATGGCAGGGTAGGGAACGTGGCTAATCTGTTCGAGGCAGCCGGACTGGAGAAGGGGGCGCCCCGCCCGCTTCCCGACCGGCTGCGTCCGGCGAAGCTCTCTGAAGTCGTGGGGCAGGATCACCTCGTCGGTCCCAACGGCACGCTGACGCGCATGCTGAAAAGTGGCCGGCTGCCAAGTCTTATTCTGTGGGGACCGCCGGGTTCCGGCAAAACTACGGTCGCGCGTTTGCTCGCCCACGAAACGCACCTGGAATTCGAGCAGCTCTCGGCGATTTTCTCCGGGGTGCAGGATCTGCGCAAGGCGTTCGACCGCGCCAAGGCCCGGCGCGAGCACGGCAAGGGGACGCTCCTTTTCATCGACGAGATTCACCGCTTCAACCGCGCACAGCAGGATAGTTTTCTGCCGTACATGGAGGATGGGACGATCACGCTCGTCGGGGCGACGACGGAGAACCCGTCGTTCGAGCTCAACAGTGCCGTTCTCAGCCGCGCATCCGTGCTGGTCTACAATCGCCTCGACGAAGCGGCACTCGAAACGCTGCTCCAGCGGGCGGAGAAGGAGGAGAGGCGTCCCCTCCCGCTCGACGCGGATGCGCGCGAGGCATTGATCGCGATGGCCGATGGCGATGGCCGCTCGGTCATCAATCTCGCGGATGAAGTTTTCGCGGCCGTCGCACCGGGGCAGGCGCCGCTCGACCGCAATGCGCTCAGCACGCTCGTGCAGAAACGTGCGCCGCTCTACGACAAGTCGCGCGAAGGCCATTACAACCTGATCAGCGCGCTGCATAAGTCCGTGCGCGGATCTGATCCCGATGCGGCGCTTTATTGGCTTTGCCGCATGCTGGACGGCGGCGAGGATCGCCTGTTCCTTGCCCGCCGGTTGGTGCGCATGGCAGTCGAGGACATCGGTCTAGCCGATCCGCAGGCGGTGGTGCAGGCGATTGCGGCGAAGGATACCTACGACTTCCTCGGCAGCCCGGAAGGTGAGTTGGCGCTGGCGCAGGCGACGATCTACCTCGCGACAGCGCCGAAATCGAACGGCGCTTACGTCGCCTACAAGGCTGCGATGCGCGCGGCGAAGGAGCATGGCTCCCTGAGCCCGCCGAAGCATATCCTCAACGCGCCGACCAAGTTGATGCAGCAGGAAGGCTACGGGGAGGGCTACGCTTACGACCACGACGCCGAAGAAGGGTTTTCCGGACAGGACTATTTCCCCGAGGAGTTCGGTTCCCGGCCGCAGTATTACGATCCGCCCGATCGCGGCTTTGAGCGCGAGATCCGCAAGCGCCTCACCTACTGGAGCGATTTGAGGGCCAAGCGCGGCGGGAAGTAGAAGGCCAGCTCCGTCATCGCTTCGTCATCGGCGCGTCCGAATAGAGCCTACAGAGCACCAGCCGGTCGTGACGGCTGCCCCCTGTGGCACCTCCGTTGCGCTCGTTGCGCCGTTTCCCTCGCCGGCGTGACGTTGCGCGGTTCACGGTCTTGTGCCGAGCGCCTATAATCAGACCGCCAAAGTGCCGGGAGGGACAGTCGGATGGTGCAGTTCATCGACCTGTGGCGCGGCCACCCGATCAATGAATCCGTCACGGCGCCCTGCGTTGCGCCCCATGACCTGACGAACCTGGAAGGCAAGCACGTCGCGATGGGATTTCCCGTCTTCGCCAACCAGTGCGCGATCCGCATGGGCGTCGCCCTGCGGCGCGCTGGGGTGGTCGACAGCCAGATCGGAGGCTGCGCGGCCTGCTCCGTACACCCGCGTTCGGAGATGCATTTCATCAACGCAAGCCAGCTCGCCAACGCCATCAGCCGCGCGAGCTTGCCGGGCGTTGCGCCGGTGGAGCGCATCACGGGCACTGCGGCAGCCGACTATTACCCGCGCCTCTTCGGCCGCACGGGCATCATCTATTTCCAGGACTACTGGAAGCGCTCCAGCGATAGGGGCCGCCCGACCGGCGACCACATCGACGTGTGGAACGGTTATCGATCATCGGCCAAGTGGTTGCTCGAATGGTTCTCCTGGCTCGGCTACTATTCGAACTACGCCAATGCCGCCGAGATCTGGTTCTGGGAAGTGAAATAGTCGCCGCCGCGGGCAGGGGAGCACGCAATGCGCTACGTCGTTGCCATGGTATTTGCGATCATCGGAGCGCTGCTTGCAACCGTGTTTCTCAGTTCATCCGTTGCCGATTGGGTTGTCGCGCAACGCTCATTCGAAAGTTCGGACGATGCGGAGAACCTGCACATGCTGGTGTTCCTCGCGTCGAACGTAGCAGGGCTCATTGCCGGCTGGCTCGTGGGCTGGATGATTGCAGGCTTCGGCCGGTCCGAGGCGCCAACCGCGTGAGACCAACAGCACACAGATCTACTAGCCGGGCGCCAGGAGCGTGAGCGGCCACAGGTAGGCTTGCCCAAGCACCAAGAGGCCGACGAGCGTTGCCAGCGCGATGGAATGGAAGGCAACAAAGCGCAGGATTGATCCCTCGTGTCCATACCAGCGCGTCGCCGTCGAAGCGACGACGATCGATTGCGCGTCCATCATCTTGCCCATGACGCCGCCGGAGCTGTTGGCGGCCGCCATCAAAACTGGATTGAGCCCGAGTTGTTCGGCAGTGACCCGCTGCAAGCCGCCGAACAGTACGTTCGATGAGGTGTCCGATCCTGTCAGCGTCACGCCGAGCCATCCGATGTACGTTCCGAACAGCGGATAGAGCCAGCCCGTGTTGGCGAGCGCGAGGCCGAGCGTTGCGTCGATGCCGGAGTAGCGGGTGACGAAGCCGATCGCGAGCATGCAGGCGATGGTGAGCAGGGAGTAGCGCACGAGGTAGAGCGTGCGCGCATACATGCGCACAAGGCCGGCCGGTCCGTAGCCGAGCGCAAAGCCAGAGACAATGGCTGCAAGGAGGATGCCGGTGCCGGTGGAGGAGAGGGCGTTGAAGCTGAACACTGCGGCTTCGATTTTCGGCGAAGCGACGACTGGCGGCACCTTTTGCACCAGCTCGTGCAATCCCGGAACCGCAAGCTTCGCCACCCAGACGTCGTCAAGCATTGCCCGCACCTGAGGGATGCCCCAGAGAAACACGAACACGCTGAGTATGACCCACGGCATCCATGCACGGCGGATCGCCGAGGAAGTGTGCGCGACGGCGCTGGGCATATCCGCAGCGAGCGAGCCTTCTTCGGGCGCACCCGGCATCGCCGTCATCGTCCTTGCGGGGCGCCACACCTTCAGGAAGACCGCGAGCGCGGCCATAGACGCCACGGCCGCAACGATGTCGACCAGCCAGGGACCGTGAAAGTTCGAAACGAGATACTGCGGGATCGCGAACGACACGCCGGCGGCGAGGATCGGCGGCCAGACTTCCAGCATACGCCGCCAGCCGGCAAACGCAGTGATGAGCCAGAACGGCACCAGCACCGAGAAGAACGGAAGCTGGCGCCCCACCATCCCGCTCAGCTCGTGGAGGTCGAGGCCCGTCACGGCCGCCAGTGCGATGATCGGTGTGCCGAGGGCGCCGAAGGCAACAGGCGCGGTATTGGCGATGAGTGAAAGGCCGGAGGCGGCGAGCGGCGTGAAGCCGAGGCCGATCAGCATTGCCGCCGTGACCGCTACGGGCGTGCCGAAGCCCGCCGCGCCCTCGAAGAACGCGCCGAGACAGAACGCAACGAACAGGAGCTGCATGCGCTTGTCGTCACTGATTGCGCCGATGGAGGTGCGCAGGATCTCGAAATCGCCGCGCTTCAGCGTGAGCTGATAGAGAAAGATGACGTTGAGGATGATCCAGCCGATGGGCAGCAGCCCGAATGCCGCCCCGTATCCGGCCGCAAGCCCCGCCATCTGCGCGGGCATCCCGTAGAAAAAAATCGCGACCGCAAGCGCCGCGACGAGGCCCAGGATGGCCGCGACGTGCGCGCGCAACTCCAACAAGCCTATGCCGCCGAGCAGTACGATAACCGGAATGGCGGCAACGAGGGTCGACAGCAGCATGTTGCCGAACGGGTCGTAGACCTGCGACCACATGCGTTCTCTCCCCCGGCCGGTTTGTTTTGGCCGCAAAGCTACGTTGACGCGCGGCAGCCGGTCAAACGCTTGCTGTAGCGTTAAAGCCCTCGGGAAAGACGCTATTCCGCGGTTTTCATAACGAAATTCCGGCGATTTGACCGCTTCTCGCCCTGGACAGGAATGTCGGCTCACCGTAGGTCATCGCGGGTATTCGGGCCGTTCCGGCGGCTATACTGGCGGCAGATGCCCCGGACCATGGCGTGCCCACCGCCAGTCCCCAACAGAGCTTTCGGATGAATGATCGCGTCGAAACCATCGAAGTGAAGTCGACCGAAGCCGACATGCGTCTCGACCGCTGGTTCCGGCTGCACTTCCCGGAGGTCGGCTACTCCTATTTGCAGAAACTTCTGCGTACCGGCCAGGTGCGCGTCAACAGCCGCCGCGCCGAAGCCAACGCGCGCCTCGAGGCCGGCGCCCAGATCCGGGTTCCCGCAATCGTGCGCGCTGCGCCAAAGGCCGCGACAGCATCCGGCGTCAAACCGGCGATGGGCGTATCGAAGGGCGACCGCGACCGCATCGAGAAGATGATCCTGTTCGAGGATGACCACGTACTCGTCCTGAACAAGCCGTTCGGCCTGGCAGTGCAGGGTGGCACCGGCACCAAACGGCATATCGATGGCATGCTCTCCGGCATGGCGGATCGCTTCGGCGGTGAGCGTCCGCGCCTGGTGCATCGCCTGGACCGCGATACGACGGGCGTACTGCTGATCGCCAAGCACCGCGATGCGGCGGCCAAGCTCGGCCGCGTGTTCCAAACTCGCTCAGCGGCGAAGACTTACTGGGCGCTGGTGAAGGGCGTGCCGAAGCCGCCGCAGGGGAAGATTGAAGCCGCGCTTGTCAAAGCCGCTGGTCCCGACGGAGACCGCGTGCGCAAGGCGCTTCCCGGCGAGCAGGAAGAAGCGATGCACGCCACCACGCATTATTCAGTGATCGACCGCCTCGCCCATAAGGCCTCATGGGTCTCGCTCAAGCCGGTGACGGGCCGCCAGCACCAGCTCCGCGCGCATATGGCTTTGATCGGCACGCCCATCGTCGGGGACAACAAATACGGAGGCGATGAGAACCTCCCCGCCGAGCAGATCGAGAACAAGCTGCACCTGCATGCGCGCCGGCTCGTGCTGCCCCATCCCTATAGCGGCGGCAAGATCGACGTCACGGCGCCACTTCCCGACCACATGCGCGCCACGTGGGAACTTCTCGGTCTCGATGTCGACCGCTACCAGGAGAAGGGCTGATGAAGCTTGTCGTGCTCGATTGCGATGGTACCCTCGTCGACAGCCAGAACGGGATCTGTGAGGCGATGGTGCACGCGTTCTCGGGCTTCGGGCTCACGCCGCCTGCACGTGAGGCGACGCTGGCCATTGTCGGCCTGTCCCTGCCGGAGGCGTTCGCCGCGCTGGCCCCCGAACACGACGCCCAGCTCCGCGCCGCGCTCGTCGAGCGTTATAAAACAGCGTTCCTCGAAATCCGCCGTGACCCCGCACTGCACGAGCCGCTTTTTGCCGGCATTGGTGCCGCGATAGAGGCAATGTCAGCCCGCGATGATGTCGTGCTGGGCATCGCAACGGGTAAGTCGCGTAAAGGCGTCGACCGGCTCTTTGCCCGTGAAGATTGGACCAAGCGCTTCGTCACGGTGCAGACGTCCGACAACAATCCCTCCAAGCCCCATCCTGCTATGTTGCACGCGGCTATGGCCGAGGCAGGCGTCGGACCGGAGAGCACCGTCATGGTGGGTGACACAACTTTTGACGTGGAAATGGCGATCGCCGCGGGCACCGGCGCGCTGGGCGTCGGCTGGGGCTACCATTCGCCCGACGAACTCCACGCCGCCGGGGCGCATGCGGTCGTCGGCCAATGTGAGGGGCTTCTCTCCGGGATCGACGCCTATTTCGCCGCGCGGGAGCGGGCCGCATGAGCGAGCCCGACGACACCGCCGATGCGCCGAAGAATGCGCCTAAGGTGCCGGGTCGGGAGGCATTGCGGCCGGCGCCGCCCAAGCGTTTCTACAAGGATGTGAGCGTCGGGGAAGCGGACGGCGGCTATCAGGTCCTGCTCGACGGTCGCGCCGTGCGCACGCCCAAGAAACTCCATCTCACAGTGCCGACGCGGCTTCTGGCGGAGGCGATTGCGGCCGAGTGGGCTGCCCAGGGCGAGCATATCGACCCGGCGACGATGCCACTGTCGAAACTCGCCATTACCGCCATCGATGGCGTAACCGGGACGATGGCCGAAGTTGCGGCCGACATCGTGCGGTTCGCCGGCAGCGATCTGATCTGCTACCGCGCCGAGGCTCCCGAGGCCCTGGCGGAGGTTCAGGCCGCCGCGTGGGATCCGGTGCTGCACTGGGTGGAGGAGACGGCGGGAGCGCGATTCTTCCTCGCCGAGGGCGTGATGCCGGTGACCCAGAGCCCGGAGGCGTTGTCCCGCTTAGGCGATCTGGTGGCGCCGTTCGGGGCGTTCGCACTCGCAAGTCTGCACGTGATGACGACGCTGACGGGCTCGGCATTCCTCGCCATGGCCGTGGCGCGGGGACACCTGACGGCAGAGGAAGCCTGGGCCAAGGCCCATATTGATGAAGACTGGCAGATCGCGCGCTGGGGCGTTGACGTCGAGGCCGCCGACCGGCGCGCCCGCCGTCGTACGGAAATGCTCGCAGCGGCACAATTTATTAAATTGCTGGAAGCGGCTTAGCGGCGAAAATCACCGCTTGTTCCCAGCGTAACAGCGCCGGGGCACGGCACCACCCATAGTGGCGCGAACATGCCAAAGCCCGCGGAGCAGTGCCATGCTGAGCCTGTTCGACCTCGCCATCGTTCTGATTGTCCTCATGGCCATACCCCTGCTGATCAGGGCGGGTCGCTAATGGATGCCGGCTTCAACCTTCCCGTCGCGATCGCGGTGGTAGCGCTGATCCCGCCGATCATCCTGATCAACCATCATTACCGGCTCGGGGGATTGTCGGGCCACATCTGGCGCGAGAGCCCGGTCTTCGCCCACATCCTCCTGGCGCTCCTATGCACCGTTTGGCTCGGTACCGTCTTCGACCTCGCTGCGTACTATGGCTTCCTGTCATCCCACACCCTCGGTGTCGTCAACCTTCTGATCGGCCCTCTGATGCTGATCTTCTCCGCGTGCGTGTTGGCGTTCGGCACCCGCCTCCTGATCCGTTATTTGCGGTCGCGCTCCAGGACCTAGTCCGGTGTTCATGCTTTGACCCACAGGCAGATGGCGCCAGCGGCCGGCCGCCCCGAAACGTCGCACGCCAATGACCCCGCCGCGCGTTCTCAGAGACAAATCTGCGTGCTATGAGCCCTGCCGTGCGGCGTCCGGCCGCGCGTCCACGAGGGAAGGCACGTAATGAAGGACATCATCGGAGAGCTCGAGAAGCGTCGCGCCAATGCGCGGCTTGGGGGCGGGCAGGCGCGTATCGACGCGCAGCACAAGCGGGGCAAGCTTACGGCCCGCGAACGCATCGAGCTTCTGATGGATGAGAACTCCTTCGAGGAGTTTGACACGTTCGTCGAGCACCGCTGCACCGACTTCGGCATGGAGAAGCAGAAGACCCCGGGTGACGGCGTTGTCACCGGCTGGGGCACCATCAACGGCCGCGTCGTCTACGTCTTCGCCAAGGACTTCACGGTCATGGGCGGCTCGCTCTCGGAGAGCCACGCCCGCAAGATGACCAAGATCCAGGACATGGCGCTGAAGAACCGCGCGCCGATCATCGGTCTTTTCGATGCGGGCGGTGCCCGCATCCAGGAGGGCGTCGACGCCCTCGGCGGCTACGGTGAAGTTTTCACACGTAACGTGCTGGCCTCCGGTGTCATCCCGCAGATTTCGGTCATCATGGGTCCGTGCGCGGGCGGCGACGTCTATTCACCGGCCATGACGGACTTCATCTTCATGGTGCGGGACACGAGCTACATGTTCGTGACGGGCCCGGACGTCGTGAAGACGGTGACCAACGAGACGGTGACGGCCGAGGAGCTGGGCGGCGCGAAGGTGCATACCTCGAAGTCCTCGGTGGCTGACGGCGCCTATGAGAACGACGTAGAGGCGCTGCTGCAGATGCGTCGCCTCATGGATTTCCTGCCCTCCAACAACCGTGAGGGCGTGCCGACGCTTCCAACCTCCGACAGCCCCGACCGTACCGATCACTCGCTCGATACGCTCATTCCGCACAATCCAAACCAGCCCTACGACATGAAGGAGCTGATCCTGAAGGTCGTCGATGAAGGCGATTTCTTCGAGATCCAGGAAAACTACGCGAAAAACCTCGTCACGGGCTTTGCGCGCATGGACGGTCGCACGATCGGCATCGTCGCCAACCAGCCGATGGTGCTGGCAGGCGTGCTCGATTCCGACGCATCGCGCAAAGGCGCCCGCTTCGTGCGCTTCTGCGACTGCTTCGAGATTCCGATCGTGACCTTCGTCGACGTGCCGGGCTTCCTACCGGGCACCGCGCAGGAGTATGGCGGCCTCATTAAGCACGGTGCTAAGCTGCTGTTCGCTTACACCGAGGCCACAGTGCCGAAGGTGACTGTCATCACGCGCAAGGCCTATGGCGGCGCCTATGACGTCATGAGCTCCAAGCACATCCGCGGCGACGTGAACTACGCTTGGCCGACCGCAGAGATCGCTGTGATGGGTGCCAAGGGTGCGGCCGAGATTCTCTATCGCGCCGACCTTGGCGATCCCGAGAAGATCAAAGCGCGCATTGAGGAATATCAGGAGCGCTTTGCCAATCCGTTCGTCGCCGCCGAGCGTGGGTATATCGACGAGGTGATTCTCCCGCATGGCACGCGTCGGCGTATTTGCCGGGCGCTCAACATGCTGCGCAACAAGACGCTGGAGAATCCTTGGAAGAAGCACGACAACATCCCACTGTAAGCGCGACCATAGCGTCGCGGCTGGCAGTGCCGTCGAAATCTTTAAAGGCCGGTGATTCCACCGGCCTTTTTACCTGAATGGAGCCTGCAACCACCGTTCAGAACGGGTTCAATGCGCTCCCTCCAATCTCATCCTCGTCAGATCACAGGCGCCACTCAGGAGGGGCGCCTCGAACGAGAAAAGAGGTGGACCATGAACAAGATCGCTCTCATCGCTACGGCCCTCGCCGCCACGACCGTTGCCGCGAATGCCGCGAGCATCAACGGCACCCAGCAGCGCCAGCTCGACCGCATCGAGCAGGGCCGGCAGACCGGCGCCATCACCTGGACCGAAGGTCTCAAGCTGCGTGCAGAACAAAAGCGCATCACCAACAAGGAAGCTCGGTATCGCGCCGATGGATACCTGAGCCGGTCCGAGCGGGCTGAGCTGCGGAGCATGCAGCGTCAGGCCTCGCAAAATATCACGGCCAAGAAGTATGACGCCAAGGCTCGCCCTTCTTGGCTGCCCCGCGTTGGCAAGTAAAAAACAAAAGAGCGCAAACCCACCGTTGCCCTGCGGGTCGCGAAGAGCGACCCGCACCTTCATAGGCGGTACGAGCCGCGCCTGCGCCGTCAGTTCCGCTACGGCGCAACCGTTAGCCAATTGGTAAGCCTGTTTTCCTAATGTGCGCGCATTGAGTTTTTGCGCATGAGGCCCCGAAATGAGCGCGTTGCAGTCGCTTCCGATTACCGAGATGTTGCAGCGGGGGAGCATTCACGAAGTCGACGTGTTAAGGCTGAAAAGTGCCTTCCACAACGACAGCGCCATTTCCGCCGACGAGGCAGAGGCCCTCTTCGCCCTGAACGAGACCTGCGAGGAGCAGCATTCGACCTGGGCCGATTTCTACGTCGATGCGCTGACCGACTACCTCGTAACGCAGTCGCTTCCCGAAGGGTATCTGACGGCCGAAGAGGCCCACCGCTTCGTCGATCGTATTGCCCCCGTCGGTATCGTCACCCGCAAGACCGATCTCGATCTGCTGATCAACGTGCTCGTGAAATCCCGCTGGTCGCCGGTCAGCCTGGCGCGGGTAGCGCTGAACCAGGTCATGTATGCCGTGACCACAGGTAACGGGCCGCTGAGGGAAAGCTGTCCCGCTCAAGCCGGTGTCGTCCGCGAGAGCGAAGTTGAACTCGTCCGGCGCATTCTCTACGCCTTCGGTGGTGATGGGGCGGTGGCGATCACGCGCGACGAGATCGAGACTCTCTTCGACATCAACGATGCAATCATCGACCCCGAGGCCAACGCTGCGTGGACAGACCTCTTCGTCAAGGCGGTAACGAACGTGGTGATGGCCTCCTCGGGTCATGCGGTCCCGACCCGCGAGGAAGCGCTGCGCCGCGACGCGTGGCTTATGGAGGCCAAGGGCGAGCTTTCTCCTCTGGCGCTCCTTTCGGCCATGGTCTCCTCGAGCCTTGACGCCGTACGCGGGGGCTACCGCGAACAATCCTCCGAGGAACGGGCTTTGACGCGCCTCGAGCGCCAGCGCATCGAGATCATTACGAACGAGGAGATCGCGCAGGCCGAGGCCGGTTGGCTGTGCGAGCGCATCGGCCGCAACGGCCGCCTGACGCCGAGCGAAGCAGCACTTATCGCCTACCTGAGCAAGGATGCCCGCAAGATCCATCCCGAGCTGCAGGCCGCAGTGGAGCGCCTCGCCCAGGCCGCTTAACCTCGATGAGAACCAGGGCTTGTGGGCTGGTCGCGGTGCGGCCGGCCCCTGCGGTCTATGCGCGCATTTTGCCCTGTCTGGCCAGTTTACGACACTTGCCGAGCCGTCTAGAACGTCAGCTACGCAATCGGCTGGCGCTTCGCCTTGGAGCGCCTACCTAGTGGACCAACGGGGCTAATGTTCAAAAAAATTCTGATCGCCAACCGTGGCGAAATCGCCTGCCGCGTCATCAAAACTGCGCGCAAGATGGGCATCAAGACCGTCGCCGTCTACTCCGATGCGGACCGCGATGCGTTGCACGTGGAGATGGCCGATGAAGCCGTCCATCTCGGACCGCCGCCGGCAGCGCAGTCCTACCTGCTGATCGACAAGATCGTGGAAGCCTGCAAGCAGACGGGCGCGGAGGCCGTGCACCCGGGCTACGGCTTCCTTTCGGAGCGGGAAGCATTCCCGATCGCCCTCGCAAAGGCAGGCATCGTTTTCATCGGTCCCAATCCCAGGGCTATCGCCGCCATGGGAGACAAGATCGAGAGCAAGAAGGCGGCCGCGGCCGCCAAGGTTTCGACCGTCCCCGGCTATATGGGCGAGATCGCCGATACCGCACACGCCATCAAGATCGCCGAAGAGATTGGTTATCCGGTGATGATGAAGGCCTCCGCGGGCGGCGGCGGCAAGGGGATGCGCATCGCCTTTAATCGCAAGGAGGTCGAGGAAGGCTATCCGCTGGCCAAATCCGAGGCCAAGGCGAGCTTCGGCGATGACCGCATGTTCATCGAGAAGTTCATCGTCAATCCGCGCCACATCGAAATTCAGCTCATCGGCGACAAGCACGGCAACGTTGTCTACCTGGCCGAACGTGAATGTTCGATCCAGCGCCGCAACCAGAAGGTCATCGAGGAGGCGCCCTCGCCGCTGCTCGATGAGAAGACCCGCCGCGCAATGGGTGAGCAGGCAGTCGCGCTGGCGAAGGCTGTGGGCTACGATTCCGCCGGTACGGTGGAGTTCGTTGCCGGTCAGGACCGGAGCTTTTACTTCCTCGAGATGAACACCCGCCTGCAGGTGGAGCATCCCGTAACCGAGCTGATCACGGGCTACGACCTCGTCGAGCTTATGATCCGGTCCGCCGCTGGCGAGAAGCTCCCCTTCAAGCAGCAGGACGTGAAGCTCAACGGTTGGGCCGTGGAAAGCCGCGTCTACGCCGAAGACCCGTTCCGCGGCTTCCTGCCCTCGATCGGCCGTCTGGTGAAATACCGTCCGCCGGCGGAAGCAACCCATAACGGCATTACCGTGCGCAACGACACGGGTGTGTTCGAAGGCGGCGAGATCTCGATGTTCTACGATCCGATGATCGCCAAGCTCGTCACCCATGCACCGACCCGTAAGGCAGCGATCGCGGCCCAGGCAGAGGCGCTGGATAGCTTCTACATCGACGGCATTCAGCACAATATCCCGTTCCTCACCGCGCTGATGCAGCACCCGCGCTGGCAGGAAGGGGCGCTTTCTACCGGCTTCATCGCAGAAGAGTTCCCCGATGGCTTCAAGGCTCGCGAGCCCGAGGGCGAAGCGCTGCACGTTATCGCGGCCGTCGCCGCAGTCATCGACCATGAGAACAACGCCCGCCGCCGCGCCATCACGAACCAGATGGCCGGTCAGCCGGTGCATTTCGCGCGCCGCCGCATCGTCAAGGTGCGCGACCTCACTCTGCCAATTGAGGTCGAGGGAAGCGAAGGTTCTTACAGAGTCGCGTTTCCGGACAGCGGCAGCGAGCTTGAGCTGAAATCCAATTGGCACCCCGGTGAGCCAGTATGGACAGGAACCCTGAGTGGCAAATCGGTTGCCGTGCAGGTGCGTCCGATCCTGAACGGCGTCACTCTCGCCTACCGCGGCGTTCAGGTGCCGGTCTACGTCTACACCGAGCGCGAGGCCGAACTCGTGGCGCTGATGCCCGAGAAGGTTGCCGCCGATACTTCCAAGTTCCTGCTCTGCCCCATGCCCGGCCTTGTCAAGACTATCCACGTGAGCGAGGGGCAGGCTGTGCAGGCGGGTGACGCGCTTGCGGTGGTCGAGGCGATGAAGATGGAGAACATCCTCCGCGCCGAGCGCGACGGTGAGGTGAAGAAGATCAATGCGAAGGCGGGCGACAGCCTCGCCGTCGACGCCGTCATCCTTGAGTTCGCTTGATGAACGGCCGCCACCTCATCTCGTCCGGTTCCGAGTTCGAGCACAAGATCGGCTATTCCCGCGCTGTCGTGGATGGCCGCTGGGTGTTCGTTTCCGGCACGACGGGCTTCGATTATTCGACGATGACCATATCGCCGGATCCCGTTGCCCAGGCCGACCAGTGCTTCCGCAACATCGAAGCCGCTCTTGTGGAAGCGGGAACCTCGCTATCGGACGTGGTGCGGGTGCATTATCTCATCACTCGCCGAGAGGATTTCGAGCCTATTTGGCCGGTGCTGCAGAAGTACCTCGGCGATGTCCGTCCCGCCTGCACAGTGATGGTGACGGGCCTTGTCGATGAGCGCATGCTTATCGAGATCGAGGTGACGGCCCTTAAGGCGGCTTAAGCCGCCCTGCGGCCAGGAGCGCGCACCATGGCGCCGCGTTCGGTTCATATTCGCGTCGAAGGCAGCGTCCAGGGCGTTGGCTATCGTGCGTTCGTGAAAAGGCACGCCGCCGCCGCACAGTTGTCCGGCTGGGTGCGGAACCGGAACGACGGTTCCGTCGAAGCGGTGCTGCAGGGGGCCGCCGAGGCGGTTGAGAATATGCTCGACCATTGCCGCCGCGGGCCCCCCGGCGCCCGCGTAGAGAACGTTGACATCATCGGCGAAGGCGTGGGCGCGTACGAGAGCTTCTCTGTGCGCCCGACGGCCTGATACGTGCCATCCGCATGCAAGGATCGTCGTGCGTTAACTTCCTCGGCAGCTTTGAATAGCGCGCGGCTTGCCGTTCACGCGTGTTTGGATGTGAGCTGGCGCAGGCTACGCAGGATCGGCTCGTAGGCCTCTTCGTTGCGCGCCTCCGGATAGACCACATACACGGGATAGACGAATTTGCGCGCGCGCTTGGGCTGGCGGAGCCGGCCCTTGGCGATGTGCTGACGCACGAGCCGGGCGGGAAAATACCCCGAGCAGGGGTTCGTCAAGAGATAGTCCATCGCCGCTGGCCCCAGATCGAGGTTGAGAGCTGGATTGGTATGCTCCGGATAGGCGGCGGCGTGGTCTTGCTGGAAGTCGGGACCCCAATCGACGAATACGTAATCGGATGCCCCGCGGCGCTGGGGCGTCAGCACGCTCGTCACGAGAACGATCTCCTCGTCGAACAGGTGCTCCACCATCAGTCCCGGCGGCTGGCGCGGGCGGTACATGACGGCAAGATCCAACGTCCCTTCCAGGAGCCGCTGCGTCAGCACAGAGGTGAGGCCGCTGGCGGCAGAGACCGCAATGTCGGGCGTGTTCGTGCGCAACCACGACACCCAGCGGAGCAGAAACCCATCCCAAAACACGATAGGGGCCCCGACCGCGAGGTGATCACGGTGCTGATCGGATATGCCAACCTCAAGCTGCGCGCGCTGCCATACGCGAACAAGAGCGAGGGCGTGCTTCTGGAACTGCTCACCGGCGACAGTGAGTTCCGCGCCGGCCTTCGACCGCTCGAAAAGCGGCTTGCCGAGCATCTCCTCTAACCCCTTGATGCGCGCAGACACCGTCGATTGCGTGAGGTTCATCTTGCGCGCGGCATGGATGAAGCTGCCCGTCTCCGCGACGGTGAGAAACGTGCGTGCGAGATTGACGTCCATACAGCTCGCTCCGGCCGCGCTAGGCGCACTGGGCTATCTATCGAAAATTCCGATAGTGGTCACCGGAAAATTCCGTTTGTGAATGGAATTGATTCTCACCAAATTGGTCAGCGTCCCGATCGAGACGAAACGATTCGCTTCTCGATGTTCGGGTTCGCAATGGAAGGACGACGAACATGGCTGCTGCTGCAAAAGCAAAGAAACCCGCCAAGAAGGCCGCTGCGAAGAAGCCGGCCGCGAAGAAAGCGAAGAAGAAATAATTGATCTCTCGCCCGAGAGATCAAGGAGGTGCCGCGACGTTCCGACTGGTCGTTGCGGTTGCTCTAAGCGTAGCTCTGGTGTCGATCCCCAGCGCATTCGCGTCATCGATAACAAACCGAGACGGCAGTGACCATCAGGTCCGTGTCATCGAGGGAAATGCGGCGACGGACCATATTTTACAGCCGTCGGGAACGCTCGAAGGGGTTTGCAACAGCGGCTGCGTAGTCCGCCTCAACGACAATCCAAAGGACGAATACAAGCTACAAGGCTCGGACGTCGTCTCGATTGAGGATGGATACCTCTACTATGACGGGCCTCCCGCATCCGCGGTGCCGAAGGCCGGTGATGCGGACCGGCCTTCTGAGCCAGCTCCCGAGTAGTAGAGAGGCAAACTTCATGCTTCGGAAGCCCGGCCACCTAGGGGGCTGGGCTTTCCTTTTGCCCGCTCTCCAACGATGCGGAAAGCCGCGCCATCCTATCCCCGAAACCTTCGATGGATGGAGGCGCAGCGTCGACGGTGGCTCCGAAGCGGCGCTCGAATTGGCGGCGCAGGATCTTATCCACAACTTCGAACGTTTGCGGAAGACCGAGATCCGCAAGGCTGGTGACGCCATGCTCTGCGATCCCGCAGGGGACGATGCCGGCGTAGTGGCTGAGGTCGGGCGCGATATTGAAGCTGATGCCGTGCAGGCTGACCCAGCGCTTCAGGCGAAGGCCGATGGCAGCAATCTTATCCTCCGCGTCGGCGCCGCGCTCCGGACGCTTCACCCACACGCCGACGCGCCCCGTCCGCGTCTCACCCGCGACACCAAGCTCTCTCAATGCGCCGATGGTCCAATCCTCCAGCGCACTGACGAAAGCGCGAACATCGCCAGCAGCGCGCCGTTTCACGTCCAGCATCACGTAGCAGATGCGCTGACCGGGGCCGTGGTAGGTATAACGGCCGCCACGTCCGCTCTCGAATACGGGAAAGCGTCCTGGGGCAATCAGCTCTTCGGGACGGGCGCTTGTGCCCGCGGTGTAGAGGGGCGGATGCTCCAGCAGCCAGACGAGTTCAGGCGCGCCACCCGAGGCGATGGCCGCTGCGCGTACTTTCATTGCCTTAACGGCCTCCGGGTAACCAACCGGGCCGTCGCTCACCGCCCACGCTACAGGCGTGGTAGGGCGGGCGGGATCCGATTCGATCGGCTTGGAGCTCATGTTCGCAGTCTAGATTCCGCCGTCCAAGGCCGCCAGGGCGCCGGTTGACGGGGCAAGAGGCGATTTGCCGCCGCACCATGCTTGAGAAACCCCAAAATCGACCTGCGGATGAGGTGCGAGCATGCTTGTTCCGGCCGCGCAACTTGGCTATATGAGCGCTCTCATTCACCCGGCTTGCGGTCGTGGCGGAATTGGTAGACGCACTACCTTGAGGTGGTAGCGGGGCAACCCGTGGAAGTTCGAGTCTTCTCGACCGCACCATTTTCCTGAAAACTGGATTAGGCCGGTGATGGCGGCCCGCAGCGATCCCCCATTGGGGGAGCACGCCGCTCCTCAAGTTGCGCGTCGGAGCGCCAGCCAGCGTGGACTACCCCTTGGGCTGTTGCTGGGAGCCCGTGCGAGCGTGCTTTTACCAGCCGACAGCCGCCGGCCCATCTTCGCCATGAGGCGTGTCGCGGATTCGTCGAGCCCGTGCTGAAGGCCGACGAAGAACGCCGTATCGAGAGTGCGCTTCGCCTGCGCGACGATGTCCTCGTCGGACATGCCGGGGCCGTATATGCCTGTCCGGCCTGCGTCGGAGTCCCCGAACCGGCCGCCGGCAAGCATCCGCGCCTGCACGTTATGGCTCGAGGCCCGCAGAAGTGGGTCATCGGATGTCAGGTACTCCAAGAGGGTCAGCTCGCGCAGACGGATAAAAAAAGGAAAACGTCGGTAAGCCAAGTCGAAGCGTGACGCGGCCGGAACGTCACCTGGACGTTATTCAACCCCGGAGAGCCTAAGAAGGCTGGCGCCGCCTTAAGCCGAACGCCGCTGTGTGCGTGTGTCTGCAACGATACAGTGCGGTGGACCTGTCAGGGAGAATGCGCCGCGCCACCTATGCCCTGGATGCGTGCTGCGCCCTCAATGAGTGCGACAACGATATACACCACGCCCGATGTGGCTAGCGCCGCAAGATAGGGCGCCTCCCATCCGAGCACGAACCGGCCGAGCGCCCACACCAGCGTACCGAGCGTGATGGAGACGGCAGCGCTACGCGGGCCGCCGAACCGCGTGAAGAGCCCGAACGCCGCCGAGACGAATATGCCCGCGCTGCCAAATGCCGAAGCGATCTCGACGAGTTCCTTGATGCGGTCAGAGGTGAGGGCCAGCACGAACGCGGCCGCCGTCAATGCCACCACGCTGAGCCGCGCGGCGATGAGCTTTCCGCGCACACCCAAGGTGGGCGCGAGCCGCACGACGATATTGTGCGAGACCTGCGCGCCCGACGCGTGCAAAGCAGAATGCACAACGGAGAGGATTGCCGAGATGAGGGCGCCCCCGAAGATCACATAGTGCCACTGCGGCAGGTAATGGGCTGAGAGCACGGCGACGATCTGCTCGGAGTGGACGAGCTTGGCTTGCAGCTCCGGCGTGGAGCGCACCAGGCCGGAAGCGGCCAACCCGAGGAACAGCGGCATCAGGCCGACGACGATATACATGAGGCCGCCCGCCATGGTGCCGCCCCGCGCAACGGCCGCCGAGCGCGCGCCGAGGAACCGCGAGATCAGCTCGATGGCAACGAACGAGCCGAAGAAGGCAACCGCGACGGACTCAATCACCTCGAGCGGTGTCCCATGCGCGGAAGCGGTGAACGTGAGGTGCCCCGCAGGCGCGCTCTCGAGAGCGGAGTTGACGCCGCCAGCGGCGATGGCGACGGCGATGGTGAGCACAATGAGCCCAATGATGACCGCGAAGCCTTGCAGGAAGTCGGTGACGGCATCGGCGAGCAGACCACCGATCACCGAATAGGAGGCGACGAGCACCGCCGCGAGCGCGATGGCGTTGGGAAGCGATAGACCGGAACTGGAGCTCAGCACCTGCCCGAAGGCGCGAATTTGCGCCGCCGCCCAGAATACAGAGCCTGGCAGGAGCACTATGACGACGAGCTTCTCAACGGTGGGTGAGAAGCGGGCGCGAAAAACGTCGGCAAAGGTCGTGACGCCCTGCCGCCAGATGAGAGCGGCATAGAGAAAACCTGCTGCAATCACTGCAAAGCCGTAGGCCAGAGGATCGACGAGCGCCCCGGTGATGCCCTTGTCGTAGACCTCGCCCGATGTGGCGACGATGGCCTCGGCACCGAACCAAGTGGCGAAGACGGAAAAGGCGACGAGGGTCGGCCCTAGCGATCGGCCGGCGAGGATATAGTCGCTTTCGGTTTTGACCCGGCGCGAAACCCAGACGCCCACGGCGAACTGCGCCAGCACGTAGGCGATCATTCCAAACGAAATCATAGCGTCCCCCGGCAGCGTTATCGGCGAGCCATCTTTGTGGCCGGCGGGGCGGGCCGACAAGCGTGCTTATTGGGAGAGGCTTCGACCGTTCGGCAGCTTTTGGGCGCCGCCGATCAAACCCGGTCGGGCGATAGCGGCGTTTCCGCTTGTTGCTGGGTGAGCCGCGTCGTCTGCCAGGGCCAGTGGCCATTGATCTCCACGTCGAGTGAGATCGACAGGAAGGTGCGGATGAGGACGATCCCGCCCAGCACCACGATGGAATCCAGTGTCGGATCGACCACGACGGATTTGAGGATGTCGGCGGCGATGAGGATTTCGAGACCGATGAGGATGCCACGGCCGAGGTTGGCGCGGTAATCTCGGTAGTTGGCGAGGAAGCCCGTGTGCAAGACGCGTACTATGAAAACCGAAGTCGAGATGGCCACCGCAAGGAGAATGACCGCGAAGGCGGCGATGTCGAGCACTTCGCTCGTCCAGAGCGCAACGTCTCTCATAGGCAAGGTCGGCTCCCTCCACGCCGATCGGCCTAGAAGCGGCTCGGCAGTATTGGCCACATTGCCGTAGTAGGGGTTTCTGATCCGGTAACGTTCGAGGGGCGCCGGTCTACGCCGCCGCACGGAGGGGAGATCGCTTTGTTCTACATCTCGAAGTTCTTCTGGATGCTGACCCGGCCCGGCATGCTCTTAATGCTTCTGCTCGTGGCGGGGCTCATTCTCCTGCTCCGCACGCGCTTTGCCCGGACGGGTCGGGCTCTTCTGATCACCGCAGCGGGGATGGTGGTCATCGCCGGATTTCTACCGTTGAGCACCTGGCTCATCCTGCCGCTGGAGGAACGCTTTCCGCGTGCCGACCTGACGGCAAAGCCAGTCGACGGCATCATCGTTCTGGGCGGAGCGGAGGATTCCCGTGTCGCGACCGGGCGAGGGGTGCAGGCGTTCAACGAAGCGGGAGAGCGCTTCACCGAGGCCGTCGCGCTGGCCCGCCGCTACCCGGAAGCGAAAGTCATCTTCACCGGGGGTGCCATCGAGATCCTGATGCGCCCCACCATCGGCGCTGACGCGGCGGGGCGGATCTTCAGTGACCTCGGCATCGGGCCCGACCGCCTGCACCTGGAGCGCGCTGCCCGCAACACGTATGAGAACGCGGCGCTGACGCGAGACATCGCCAATCCGCAGCCGGGGGAGCGTTGGCTGCTCGTCACCTCCGCTTGGCACATGCCGCGGTCGATCGGCATCTTCCGTCAGGCAGGGTTCCCGGTGGAAGCATGGCCTGTCGACTATCGGACGACAGGAGCGGACGATGCTTTCGTGCCGTTCTTCAATCCGCTCGAAGGCCTGCGCCGCTTCGACTTCGTGACCAAGGAGTGGGTGGCGCTGACGGTGAATTGGATCAGCGGGCACTCCGACGCTTTGCTGCCTGCGCCGTGACGTCCATGTTGGCCAGATAGATGCGCGCCTTTTGATCAGACCGTTGCGGAGGCGAGGCCGGCGTATTGACGCCCCGCATCCACGGCGGACAGGAAGTGTCTGACGGCCTCGATGGTCGGTGCGTCTTTCAGCAATGGTGCATGTCCTTGATTGGCGACCGTCACCGTCGCCATCGCGGGGTGCCGGCGGCGCATCTCTTCCACGGTCTCGGCGGTGAGGATGTCGGAGTTTTCACCCCGCAGCACCATGATCGGGACGCGCTTTAAGGCTTCGAATTGCGGCCAAAGCGCTGGCACGGGACCGTCCAGCACCGAAAGCGCATTGCCGAGGTTCGGATCATAGCCGGGAGCGGGCTTACCGTTCTTGTCATTATACCATTGGCGTGCGGCTTCCTCCCATACGGCATCGGTGATGACGGGGAATTGGCGCCGGTTCAAATCACGCATCATGCGCGCCGCGTCGGCCCAGGAGTAGGGCAGCGGCACGCGGCCCACATAGCCGCTGATGCGCGCAAGCCCGTCGTGCTCGATGACCGGGCCGATGTCGTTCAGCACGACGGCGCCGATGGCGGTCGGCTGCGCGGCAGCGATGAGCATCGTGATGAGGCCGCCGCGGGACGTGCCGATGAAGGCCGCATCGCTGAGCCCGGTCAGAGTGACGAAGTCGAGCACGTCCAGCAGTTCGACGCTGATCGCGTAGTTGCGCCACTCGGGGTCGAAGTCCGACTGCCCACGCCCGCGATAATCAAGGGTGTAAACGGTGCGCGGAGAATGGGGATGGCGGCTCAAGGCCAGGGCGAGGTCGTGGAAGTCGCGGCAGTTGCGGGTAAGGCCGGCAAGGCAGAGGACCGGGCGGGCACGCTTTTCACCAGCAGGCGCTGGGTAGCGCCGCCCGTGGAGGCGAAGCCCATCACGGGACGTGTAATAGATGTCCTCGTAACCCTCGGCGGCCTTCATTATTTTCCCCTGACTTTCGCCTCGGCGAAGAATTCGCACGAAGTGGTGCGCCCGTACAGCCGACCACGGCGGTCGTCTCAGTCGGCCGATTCCGCAGTGCTCGTTTTACCGGCCCCGGCCGCATGAGCAGGCTTCGACGCGCTCGCGCGGTAAAGATCTTCGTCGAGCCGTAGCGGGGAAGCCTCGCTGAGGCGCGCACGGTACACCTGAATATTCGAAAGCACCTTGGCGACGTAGTTGCGCGTCTCTTCGATCGGGATGCGCTCGATCCAGTCGAGCGGGTCGATGCCCGCTTCGCGCGGGTCGCCGAACTCACGTACCCATTGGCGCGTACGGCCGGGTCCGGCATTGTAGCTCGGCAGCCCCAGTACGTATGAGCCGTTCCAGTCGTCGAGCCGGTCGGCGACATAGGCCGACGCGATCATGATGTTGTAGGAATCGTCACTCAGCAGCTTGGCGTGCGTGCACTTGATTTTATAGTCGCGGCAGATGTGGTCGGCGGTGACTTTCATCACCTGCAATATTCCGCGCGCGCCGGCGCCGGACACGGTGCTGCTGTTGAATTCCGTCTCTTGGCGGGCGAGCCCAAGCAGATAGGCTTTCTCGGGCGGCGGGCGCAGCGGCTTATATGCCGGCAGCGCATGCACCGGATAGCTGTAGTAGTAGAGGCTATGGCCTCGGGCGATGGCGGCCTTGCCGATCCGCACACTCGTCTGGGTGTCGCCGAGCGCGCGAGCGAGGTGCGCCGCGAGCGCCGCCCAGGCTTCATCGTTTTCAATCTTTGCGCCGTTGAGTAGGAACACACGGCTGATGTGCCGCCCCAGCTTCGCCTTCTCGGCGATCGCGACGGCTTTGATGGCGTCGTGCTCGGAAAAGCGTTTGACGAGCGCGGGGCTTGGCACAGTCGGTGCTTCGAAGCTCAGCGCGCGCGTGCCAGGTGAGAGCTTTTGGATCGCGAGCAGGCCGTGGAAAGTATCCTTGAAGCGGGCGGCCGCCTCGTAGCTCTTCTTCGCGCGGGCCTTGTCGCCGAGAACTTCCGCCGTGCGGCCCATCCAATAGTTCGCGCGGGCGCGGGTGAGGGGGCCATCGGCATTCGAGACGAGTACGGAGAAGTGCTTGTCCGCTGACTTCGGATCGCTTAGATAGCGCAGCGCGATCCAGCCCGCCATGAAGGTCTGATCGTTGAGCGCATTGACGCCGAGCGGCCCGGCGTCCTGCACGAGTTCATAGGCGAGCTTCGGCTTGTTCTCCTTGAGCGCGAGGTAGGCGAGGCTGCGGCGTTCGACCCACCATTCGTCCAGATTGGCGACGGCTAGCGGATCGCGCGGTGCCGTTCGCATGAGCTTTGCAGCCTCGTCGAGCTTTCCCGCGCGCCGCTGTTTCTGAATCTTGTGAAAGACGACGCCCCAGTCTGTACCCTTGCCGCCGTCGGGATTGCCGAGATTGGTCTTGTCGCCCTCGCGCATGAATACGGCGAGGCGGTTCTCGGCCGTCTTCCGCTCCGTTTCCGGCAACAGGGGAATGAGACTTTTCACACGCGCGGCGCGCTCTATCCGGTCCGCCTTGTAACGGACGTCGTCGATGAGCAGCCGGTCGAGCCGCCATTTATGATCCGCCGCCGTGAGCATGGGGCCAAAGCGCCGGAGAAAGCCCTTCTCGAGACCCGGCGGCAGATCCTCCTCGCGCCAAATCTTGGAAGCCAGCTCCTTGGCTTTGTCATTTTCGCCGTGGGCAAGATGCACGGAGGCGAGAACCGCCATACCAGCTGGACTGCGCGCTGCCCCGTCCTTGAAGTAGGTGGCGAGGACGTCGGTGTCGCCGCCCTCAGTGAAGAGGGATTCCTCCATGCGCCGTTGCAGAAGCTCGCGGCTCGGCCAATCGGGATGCTCTGCTAGGAACTTGAGGTATTCGGCCGCCTTGCCTTTGCCGCGGCGCAGGCGTTCCCATTCGATCAGGCGCTGGGCGACGGGGTCGCTCATGCTGCCCTTGAGCTGCTCGGCCTTGTCCAGATCGCCGGACGCAACTGCCTTGAAAGCCGCCGCCAGTTTCATCGCGTCATCTGCCGAGAGCGCATAATCCCGCAGCGGTGCAACCATCCGGTCGAGCTTGTTCATATACGTGGCCTCCGCCTTCGCGGGGCGAGGCGTGGCCTCTTCTTTGGCGCGCGCGGCGGCTTTCGGTGCGGGCGGAGGAACAGTGCCCGCCTGGGCCAGTTCTAGGCGTCCGCTCTCCGAGGCGTGGGCCTTCGGGAGCGCGATGAAAAGACCGAGCGCGGCGAGACCGGCGGCTATCGAGAACGCTATGGCTGGCGACCGTCCGGCGGCGCGGAAATGGCGGATATGAGGTCCGATTCCGAGTGCTCGCTGCGGATCGCGTCGTCTCTGGGGCAATGTCTGTCCTTCCACAGGCACCGCAGGCGGGCTCGGGTTGCGGGCCACAAGCCAAGGTCCTAATGTCTCCACTCGACAGAGCGGTGCGACTCCACCATCACCAACGCGCCACGAAAATACCAATTCGTCCGGCAAGGGACAAGGCGCCGAGGATGCTGCCGGATGCGGCAAGACAAGGCGCTGAGGCACTTTTTCCGCGCACAATTGCTCTACGAACGCGTATGAGAGGAGCCCTCGAGGCTCAAAGGTAACGGGGACATGTTCAAGGGATCATTCACCGCACTGATCACTCCCTTCAAGAATGGGAGCATTGACGAGGACGCGCTGCGCCGTCTCGTCGATTGGCAGATCAGCGAAGGAACGCACGGCCTTGTCCCCGTGGGAACGACGGGCGAGAGCCCGACGCTTTCCCATGATGAGCATAAGCGAGTCGTCGAGCTGACGATCGAGGCCGCCAAGAAGCGCGTGCCGGTGATCGCCGGTGCCGGCTCGAACGCCACCAGCGAAGCCATCGACTTCACCCGGCACGCCGCCTCCGTCGGCGCCGATGCGGTGCTCGTCGTCACGCCATACTACAACAAGCCGACGCAGGAAGGGCTCTACCAGCACTTCAAGGCGGTCAATGACGCCGTCGATATTCCCATTATCATCTACAACATCCCCGGGCGCTCGGTCGTCGACATGACCGTTGAGACCATGGCGCGCTGCTTCGCGCTCAAGAACGTCGTCGGCGTCAAGGATGCGACGGCCAATCTTGCGCGGGCCTCGCAGCAGCGGCTTGCGATGGGACCCGAATTCGTCATGCTGTCCGGCGAGGATGCGACTGCGCTCGGCTTCATGGCCCACGGCGGCCACGGCTGCATCTCGGTGGTGTCAAACATAGCCCCGCGACTGTGTGCCGAGTTCCAGAATGCCTGCCTTGCCGGCGACTACAAGAAGGCGCTGGAGCTGCAGGATCGACTGATGCCCTTGCATGATGCCATGTTCTGCGAGGCCAATCCGGGTCCGGTGAAGTATGCTGCCTCGCGCCTCGGGCTGTGCGGAGCGGAGACCCGCCTGCCCCTCGTGCCGATTTCGCAGGCATCCCAGCGCATCGTTGATGCGGCTCTTGCCCAGGTCGGGCTCGTGCAGGCTCGCGCGGCCGAGTAACGTACTCGAACCGGGTGAAGTCTTAGGAAAAGGATAGCGGCCATGGCGGCCAAAGAGAAAGACGGCCGCCGCATCGTTGCCGAGAACCGGCAGGCCCGTCACGAATACTTCCTCACCAATACGCTTGAGGCCGGCCTCCAGCTCACGGGCACCGAAGTGAAATCCCTGCGCAAAGGGCAGGCGAACATCGCCGAGAGCTACGCCTCGATCGAGGACGGCGGTGTGTGGCTGATCAACTCTTATATTCCCGAATACAAGGGCGCCGGGCCATTCTTCCAGCACGAGCCACGGCGCAAGCGGCGCCTGTTGCTGCACGCCAAGGAAATTCACAAGCTCGCTATCGCCATCGACCGTCAGGGCATGACGATGGTTCCGCTCGAACTCTATTTCAATGAGCGCGGCATCGCAAAACTCAAGATGGCGCTCGCCGAAGGCAAGAAGCTTCACGACAAGCGTGAGGCGGCGAAGAAGCGCGACTGGAACCGCGAGAAGGCGCGCATCATGCGCGACAAGGGCTGATGGCGGGGCCGACCGCACATGAGTTCGAGAACATCGATTGGTCGACATTACCGCGCCCGGTCGATGACGGTGCTGCGAGCCACCTGGCCGGAATAGCGCTTCCCGACATTGCCCTGCCCGCCACGAAGGGCCCCGATGTCTCGCTGGTCCGCCTTTCCGGCTGCACGGTTCTTTATGCCTACCCGATGACGGGGAAGCCCGGCGTCGCACTCCCCGATGACTGGGATTTAATCCCGGGAGCGCGGGGCTGCACACCCCAGGCGTGCGCATTCCGGGATCACCATGCAGAATTGCAGGGGGCGGGGGCCGCGCACGTCTTCGGCATTTCCACACAGGATACGGCCTACCAGCGGGAAGCCGCCGAGCGGCTGCACTTGCCGTTTCCGCTAGTTTCCGATGCGGCGCTCCGCCTCACGACTGCGTTGAGGCTTCCTGTCATGGTCGTTGACGGCGCTATGCTCCTCAAGCGCATGGCGCTAATTATCGAGGATGGCATTATCGCGCATGTGTTCTATCCGGTATTTCCGCCCAACCGAAACGCTGCGGACGTGCTGCAATGGCTGAGATCACGGCAAGCATGAACGGCGAGAGCGGGCACTTCGCACCCGAGGACGATGGCGGCGCACGGCATCTCGTGAGTGGACTTGAGCTGCCGGACATCACGCTTGCGTCGAGCCGTGGCGGCGGCGTCAACCTCAGCAAACGCAAGGGCGGTGCCATCGTCTACGTCTATCCGTGGACCGGGCGCCCGGGCGTTGAAAATCCGCCCGGCTGGGACGATATTCCCGGTGCCCACGGGTCTACACCCGAAACGGAAGGGTTCCGCGACCTCTACCTGCGCTTCCGCGCCCAGCGCATGGAGGTCTTCGGCCTCAGCACGCAGGACAGCGATCACCACCGGGAGATGGCGAGCCGCCTCGCCGTGCCGTTTGCGCTGCTGAGCGATGATGAATTCGAGATGCAAAAGGCGCTCGGCCTACCGACCTTCGAGGCAGGCGGTGTGCGCTTCCTGAAGCGGCTGACGCTCCTCGTGCGTGACGGGCACATCGCGCATACCTTCTATCCCGTGGCCGATCCGGCCCGGCATGCCAGGGAAGTCATCGACTGGCTCGATGAGAAACGCCGCGCCTTCGGCAGTGCCGGCTAGCAGGATAGAAATGCTGGCGCAGCCATCTGGGTGCGCGCTCCTCCCGCGCTAGATGCGAGAGAGCTTGTTGGCTGGTGGAAACCGTCAAGGAGGCGCCTCAGCGGACGTCGCTTTCGATGTCGTCGACGGAGTAACCCATCTTCTCGAGGCCTTCTTCGAGATAGTCGGCCAGCAGCGGAACGCCCATGAGATAGCCTGCCGTCGCATTGATGCGCTCGGCGCGAGCCGTCTCAACAGCCTCGTCGAATTCTTCCTTTTCGTATGTCCCGCGGCCCACCCACATCAGCGCGACGAGATTGGCCTGTTCGTCGTAGTTCAGCCGGTCGATGAAGCCGGCCAGCTCGGCGCGCGTGGGATCGTTCGTGTAGTCCTCGAGGATGGTGCTGGGATCATCTTCTGCATCACCATTTTCGGGCGTATCATCCCATGGCCCGACCTTGGCGTCGTATTCGCGCGCCTTGAGGATCACGTGCGCTACTTTTTCCGGCGCGATATCGAGGCCCATAGCGGCGGTTCTCCCGGTTGCGACGAGCTGCAGCCTTAGACCATGATCGCTTCGGACCCTATCAGTCCGAAGCGTGAATCATCGGTCTACTCAAAAGACTAGAGTCGCATCGCGATTCGAAGAAAAGCGATCGTGCTCTAGCCGATAGCATCGCAGGTGAGCGGCGTACGCAAGGGCTCAGTGGTTGCTGAGGGCCTTCGCGCTGCGTTTTCCCGTGGGGGAGGCAGGCAAGCGCTCGCGGACAGCCGTGAATACGGCCCGGAACATTTCCGGCGTCAGACGGCGCGTATTCGTGTTGTAACGGGAGCAATGGAAGCTGTCATACAGACGCAAACCCGGCTTCACGTCGTGCTGGGCGCCGTGTGCGAACGGAAACTGCGCCTTGCGGCAGCCGAGTGCGGCGAGCGTGCTATCATGGGCGATCCGCCCCAGCGCAATGATGGCGATCAGATTGGGCATTGCGGCGAGGCGAGCGCGCAGATAGCCGCAACAGGTCGCGATCTCTGCGGGCGTCGGCTTGTTCTGGGGAGGCACGCAGCGCACGGCGTTGGAAATCATGCAGTCGACGAGGCGCAAGCCGTCGTCGGGGCTGGCGGCGTATTGGCCCTTCGCAAAACCGAATTCGAGGAGAGTACCGTAGAGGAGGTCGCCGGCATAATCGCCGGTGAAGGGCCGGCCAGTCCGATTGGCGCCATTGAGCCCCGGAGCGAGGCCCACGATAAGCAGCGAGGCCGCCGCATCCCCGAAGGATGGGACGGCCCCGTTGAACCAGTCAGGCGCCTTGCGGCGGTTGTCTTGACGAAAATCTACGAGACGCGGACACAGCCCGCAGAGCTTGGGCGCCTCCGGCGTATAGGTGTCATTCCCCGCTGCCATCCCCGTGGATCCGTCAGACCTCCTCGGGGAGGTCGTCGTTATCCTGGAACGATGCCGGATCGCGCGTATAGCCTCCGCTGCGGTTGCCGAACGAACGGCTCTCCCGTGCCGGGCGGGAAGAGGGATCGCGGCAGATGAGCTGCTCCAGATCAGCGAGGTCGATGAACTGGTCCGCTTGGCGACGCAACTCATCGGCAACCATCGGAGGCTGTGTCTGGAGTGTGGAGACAACCGAAACGCGCTTACCGCTCTGCTGCAGGGCGCCCACGAGGCTGCGGAAATCACCATCGCCCGAGAAGAGCACGATGTGATCGAGCGTCGCGGCAAGACGCATGGCATCGACAGTGAGCTCGATGTCCATGTTGCCCTTGACTTTGCGTCGGCCGGAAGCGTCCGTGAATTCCTTCGTCGGCTTCGTCACCATGGTGAAGCCATTGTAGTCGAGCCAATCGATCAGCGGGCGAATGGAGGAATATTCCTGATCCTCCGCGAGCGCGGTGTAATAGAGCGCGCGCACGAGCTGTCCCTTCTGTCGGAAGAGAGCGAGCAGACGCTTGTAATCGATATCGAACCCGAGCGACTTTGCCGTAGCGTAGAGGTTGGCCCCGTCGATAAACAGAGCGATGCGTTCGTTCTGATAGAAATGCATTCCTTCACCCTTAGGCCGCAAGTGCCGGGAAGCACAGCTGAGTAGTTTTCAATGGAAGAAGGCCGCGGCATCAGGCATGCAGCGTCGGCCATTTCCTCAATGCTTATCACTTCCTGTGGGCCGTAAAGCATTATATTGTCGTCACTTTAAGCGACAATGTGAAGCACGAAATATCCCCTAGCATAGAGGCGCGAAATAGAAGCCGAGTGGCAGCGTAATATATAAATGGTACGAGCTTAACTTGTGGCTCTCGACTCCATCCGTGGTATTCATCGTGCTCCGCCCGTCTTAGACAATGCTTGATCCTCGCTTGCTTTGCACGATCTTTCGTGCGACTAGGGGAGCCTGTGGCGCCGCCAGGCCACCTGTTTGCTGGCCAGTGCGCCGATTCCCGATTGAACCGCACGTTGCAAAGGGGTGTCGCTCATGGCGCGCGTGACTGTCGAAGATTGCGTGGACAAGGTCCCGAACCGCTTCGAGCTGGTTCTCCTGGCCGCCCACCGCGCCCGCTCCATTGCCGATGGTAGCGCCGTGACTGTCCCGGTGAACCAAGATAAGAACCCTGTTATAGCCCTCCGCGAAATCGCCGAAAAGACGATACCGCCGGAGGACATGCGCGAGTCCCTCATTCATTCGATTCAGAAGAACGTCGAGGTGGATGAGCCGGAAGCCGTCGCAGCTCCGCTCCTGCCACCTGAGCGCCGCGCCCCCGTCCTCGGCCGCGACGACCAGGGCAGCGATACCGTTGTCGACGTGATGACGGAAGAGCAGCTCCTGCGCGGTCTCGAAAGCATGACACCGACCGAGCCCTCAGCCAACGGTGGCCCCTCCGGTGGTCCCCGCGAGCGCGAACGCGGCCGTTGAGGCTAAGCCGGCGCCCGAAGGCGGCGGGCGGCCGGGCTTCTTCTACCGTGGCGGTAGCCGCCCTGGGAGCGGCGGGCCATGATGCGGCAATACGAGCTCGTCGAGCGGGTTCTCAGCTACGATCCTAGGGCGGACGAGGCGCTGCTCAATCGCGCCTACGTCTACGCGATGAAGGCGCACGGTAATCAGAAGCGCGCCTCGGGGGATCCGTATTTCTCCCACCCACTCGAAGTGGCGGCCATCCTCACCGATCTCAAGCTGGACGATGCCACCATCGTCACCGCGCTGCTGCACGACGTCATCGAGGACACGCCCGTCACCCGCGCGGAAATCGACCAGCTCTTCGGGCCGGAAATCGGCCGGCTCGTCGACGGGCTCACGAAGATTCGCCGCCTCGACCTTGTCTCCAAGAAGACGGAGCAGGCGGAAAATTTCCGCAAGCTTCTCGTCGCCATTTCCAGCGACATCCGCGTCCTGCTCGTGAAGCTCGCAGACCGTGTGCACAATATGCGCACGATCGAACATATGAAGCCGGAATCGCGCAAGCGCATCTCCGAGGAAACGCTCGATATCTATGCTCCGCTCGCTGCCCGCATGGGAATGGAGCAGGTGCGCGAAGAGTTGGAGGATCATGCCTTTCGCTGGCTGCATCCCGATGCCTATGCGGCTGTGACGGCCAAGCTCGCCGAGCTCAGGAAGACGAACCAGGGTCTCGTCGAGGAGATCCGCGCAGCCCTTGCGGCCAAGCTCGCTGAGGTGGGCATCGATGCGGAAGTTTCGGGCCGCGAGAAGAAGCCCTATGCCATCTGGCGCAAGATGGCGAACAAGCAGATCAGCCTCGAGCAGCTCTCCGACATCTACGCCTTTCGCGTCATCACCAATTCCATCGATGACTGCTACCGCGTGTTAGGCGTCGCGCACACGACATGGCGTACGGTGCCGGGCCGCTTTAAGGACTACATCTCGACCCCGAAGCAGAACAACTATCAGTCTATCCACACGACGATCGTCGGCCCGCGCCATCAGCGCGTCGAGTTACAGATCCGCACCCGCATGATGCACGAGATCGCCGAGTATGGCGTTGCCGCGCACGCAATCTACAAGGACGCCTCGCGTCTCAACGGCCAAGCTGCCGCCGCTGCACAATCGCCCGACGATATTCAACGGGAAACAGGGCCCTATGCCTGGCTGCGGCGCCTCGTCGAGACGCTGCTTGAGGGATCGAACTCCGAGGAGTTCCTGGAGCACACGAAGCTGGAGCTGTTCCAGGATCAGGTGTTCTGCTTCACGCCCAAGGGCCGGCTCATTGCACTGCCGCACGGGGCGACGCCGCTCGACTTCGCCTATGCGGTCCACACCGACGTCGGCAATGCCGCTGTCGGCGCGTTCGTCAATGGCCGTCACGTGCCGATCGATACGCAGCTGCGCAACGGTGACGAAGTCGAGATCGAGACGGCGAAGAACCACACGCCTCCCGCCGCATGGGAGAACCTCGTCATCACGGGTCGCGCACGGTCGGCCATTCGTCGTGCGGCGCGCGATGCGGTGCGCCGCCAGTACCGCGAGCTTGGCAGGCGGCTTGTCGCCTCGCAGTTCGACCGGTTCGGTGAGGAATTGAGCGATGACAAGCTGAAGCAGGCTCTGCCGCGCCTGGGCTACAAGACCCTCGACGATATGCTCGCAGCCGTCGGCCGCAATGAACTTTCTATCGACCATGTGCTGAAAGCCGCGATACCCGAAGCGATCGAGCACCAGCCGAAAAAGCCGGGATATCACCGTACGCGCCGCTTCGGCCGCGCTGGCAGCCAGGACGGCTGGTTCAATATCGACCGGGTGATGAGCCTGAAGTTCCGCGGTGAAGCAGCCGATCCGAGCGCCAACGGACCTGACCCCGCGCACGGCCCGGGTCTCGCCATCCGCGGCGTGAGGGACGACTTGCCGGTCACTTTCGAGCCCGGCGGCGCGGTGCCGGGAGACCGGATCGTGGGCGTCATGATCCCCGGCGAGGGCATCCGGATTTTCCAGATCCATTCGCCGCGCCTCAGGGAATACGAACACGAGGGCTGGATCGACGTTACGTGGGATGTCGATACAGACACACCTCAGCGCTTTCCGGCACGAATTAGCGTCACGGCCCTAAACGAGCCTGGAACTTTGGCTCAGATCGCCAAAGTAATAGGAGAAACAGGTGGGAACATCGACAATGTCCGCATGGTGCGCCGGGCATCAGATTTTACGGAAATGCGGATCGAACTGGAGGTGCTCGATCTGGTGCATTTGAACCACATCATCGCCGGCCTGCGCGAGAAAGCGGTGGTCAACAAGGTTGAGCGGGTGTTCGATTGATAAGAGAATCTGGCACGCGGGAAGCGCTATAGTCGGCCGGATCGGAGTAGTCTGAGGTATGGTTGAGCCACGCCCGCAACTCATCGAGCGCTTGATGGCGTTTGCACCCCCCGCCCATTGGCGGTGGTGGCAGCAATTGCGCACCGCCGGACGCCGCCTTATACGCCAGCGCGCTACCGCGCATGAAATCGCGTTGGGATGTGCGCTCGGCGCCTTCGTCTCCATCACGCCGCTGCTCGGCGTTCAGACGATCCTCGCGGTCATTCTCGCCATCGTCCTCCGCGCCTCCGTGCCCGCCGCCATAGTCGGAACTTTCGTCGGCAATCCGCTGAGCTGGCCGTTTATCTGGGTGTCGACCTATTTCATGGGGTTGCAGATGGTGGGCCTCGAAGGGGCGTTCGACCCCGCAGCGGTGCAGCGCAACGTCGAGCTTCTCTGGGCGGCCTTGCTCGACCCTTCGCCGCAACTCTTCGATGCAACTGCCGCATTGTTCTGGCCGCTGTTGTGGCCGATGCTGGCGGGCAGTCTGCCCATCGGCCTGCTCACGGCGGCGATCGTCTACTATGTTTCGCGCAACGTCGTGCGCGGCTGGCGCAGGCGCCTTATGAACGAGACCACGGCTGCTGCCGAATAGGCCGCCGCTTCCCCCCATGCTTTTCGAGTTTTGCCGACATGCGTGACCCCGCCTATCTGCGCCTCGGCGTCAATATCGACCACGTGGCGACCATCCGTAATGCCCGTGGCGGACGCCATCCCGATCCGCTGCGCGCGGCCCACATCGCCATCGAAGCCGGGGCCGACGGCATCACGGCGCACCTGCGCGAGGATCGTCGGCATATCTCGGACGACGATATTGCCCGCCTCAAGGACGAGCTTACGCGCCCGCTGAACCTGGAAATGGCTGCAACCGACGAGATGCTTGCCATCGCACTGCGTCACCTGCCGAATGCCTGTTGTCTCGTGCCAGAGCGCCGTGAGGAGCGCACGACCGAGGGCGGTCTCGACGTCGTCGGCGGCGGCGCCCGGCTGGGCCGCACCGTCGCTTCCCTGAAGGACGCCGGCGTGCGGGTTTCTCTCTTCATCGAGCCCGACATGAAGGCCGTAGAGGCGTCCGCCCGCATTGGTGCCGATATCGTCGAGCTGCACACGGGGGCCTATTGCGAGCGCGCCTTGGAAGGCAACGGAGCAGGCGTTGCGCGCGAGGTGGCCCGCATCACCGAGGCTGCCCGTTTGGCCTCCGCCGCAGGCCTTGAAGTTCACGCCGGCCACGGCCTCACGTTCAATACCGTCGCAGCGGTCGCAAGACTTTCCGAGATCGTTGAGCTGAATATCGGCCATTTCCTCATTGGCGAGGCTATATTTGGGGGGCTTGGGCGCGCCGTCGAGCGTATGCGCGCGCTCATGGATGCCGCGCGCCGGGAGGCAGCGTCCGAGGACGCCAGAGCGAGGACAGCGTAAGCCGGTGATCCTGGGCGTCGGCAATGACCTGATCGACATTCGCCGCATCGAGAAGACGCTCGATCGCTATGGCGAGAGGTTCATTGCCCGCATTTTCACAGACTTAGAGCGGCGCAAATCCGACGCGCGCCGCCAGCGCGCCGCATCCTATGCCAAGCGCTTCGCGGCCAAGGAGGCTTGCGCCAAGGCTCTCGGGACGGGCCTGCGTGCGGGTGTTTACTGGCGGGACATGGGCGTCATCAATTTGCCCTCCGGCCGCCCGACCCTGCAGCTAACCGGCGGCGCGGCCAGAATTCTTTTGGAACTGACACCGCCACGGCACACGGTCCGCATTGACCTGACGCTGACGGATGATTTTCCTCTGGCTGCCGCCATCGTCATCATCTCGGCCCTCCCCGATAAGGCCGACCCAAGGTGAGAGCGGCTGGCGCGCTGCGGCATGCCAGACGCCGCGGCATGGCGTGAATTGCGCCGTGTCCGCAAAATGGCTATAGCGGCCGGGGCGTGCAGCCGGGCCTGCCGCATTGGGAGCTTTGCATGGCAGTATCGGCGAATACCAGGAAGGGCGGCGGGTGGCTTGAGACGGTCACCATCGTCATCGAAGCGCTTGCCATTGCCATGGTCGTGCGCACGTTCCTTTATCAGCCCTTCAACATTCCGTCCGGGTCGATGAAGGAGACGCTGCTGATCGGCGATTACCTCTTCGTCTCGAAGCTCTCCTACGGTTACTCACGATATTCGTTCTACAACTTTATACCTTTCGAAGGCCGTATCTTCGGCGCCGAGCCCAAGCGCGGCGACGTGGCGGTCTTCAAGCTCCCGCGCGACAACTCGACGGATTACATCAAGCGGGTCATCGGTCTGCCGGGCGATGAGATCGACGTTCGCGGCGGCGTTCTTTTCATCAACGGCGAGGAAGTGCCCCGCAAGCGCATCGCCGATTTCGTGACGCAGGAAGACGGCGGCCCGCCGCGGCCCATCCCGGCCTATCAGGAAACGCTGCCGAACGGCGTTTCGTACACCGTGCTCGATTCCGAACAGAACGGTCCTTTCGATAACGTCGGGCCCTACAAGGTACCTGCAGGCCACTACTTCATGATGGGCGACAATCGCGATAACTCCACGGATAGCCGCGCGTCCTGGGGCGTGGGCTATGTGCCCTACGACAACCTCATCGGCCGAGCAGAGATCATTTTCTTCTCCGCCGCGGTCGATGAGCCGGACGCCTTCCGCTGGTGGAGCCCGTGGACGTGGCCGGCCGATATTCGGTGGAACCGTTTCTTCAAGCTGGTGCGCTAGCCTAACAGAGGCTTAATGGTACCGCCGTGCACCCCTTGGGCGCCGGTCAAGAATGCATTCAGCTCGCGTACGTTCAGTGATACTGCGCCCCAGAAAATACAAGGAACTCGAGAAAGCGCTGGGGCACCGGTTCCGCAACCAGCAGCTTCTCGAGGTGGCCCTTACCCATGCGAGCATGCGCGGCGGAAAGGCCCAGCGCAGCGATAACGAGCGGCTGGAGTTCATCGGAGATCGAGTGCTCGGCCTCGTGATCGCCGAGGCACTGAGTGAGCGCTTTCCTGAGGCAACCGAGGGCGAGCTTGCGCGCCGTTACAACCGTCTCGTCCGCGGCGAGGCTTGCGCGCGGATCGCCCGCTCCATTGGGGTGGGCGAGTACCTCATTCTATCGGACAGCGAAGCGGGGAGCGGCGGCCGATCCAAAGGCACGATCCTCGCCGATGCGATGGAGGCGATCTTGGGCGCGATCTTTCTCGATGCTGGCTTCCAGACGGCGCGCACGGTGGTGCGCAGTTTATGGGGCGATGAGGACGACCGCCGGCCCGAAGGCGCGCGCCCTGACGCGAAATCGGCGCTGCAAGAATGGGCGCAGGGGCGGGGACTGGCGTTGCCTGAATATGTGGAGGTGAGCCGCAAGGGGCCCGACCATGCCCCGCGCTTCACCTCCGAGGTGCGCATCTCCGGCTGCGCCCCGGCGCAAGGCGAGGGGCCGTCGAAACGGGCCGCGGAGCAGGCAGCGGCGCGCACGCTGCTGGAACGTGAGGGTGTAGCGGGAGCCGTCGTCGATGAGTGATTACGAGAACGGTGCCGGACAGCACGGCATCCCCGAGCCGGCGCAGCAGCGTTGCGGCTTCATTGCCGTCATCGGTGCGCCCAACGCCGGCAAGTCGACGCTGGTCAACGCGCTTGTAGGCGCGAAGGTGTCGATCGTATCCCATAAGGTGCAGACGACGCGCGTGCCCGTGCGCGGCATCGCCAACGTCGGTGACAGCCAGCTCGTGTTCATCGATACGCCAGGCCTGTTTGCACCCAAGAAGCGGCTCGACACTGCGATGGTCGAGGCGGCTTGGGGGGGCGCGCGCGACGCGGACATCGTGGTGCTCGTGATCGACGCAGTGCGAGGCATCGATGCCGAGGTCGAAGGCATCCTCGCTAAGCTCAAGGAAGTGAAGCTGCCGCGCATCGCTGTGCTCAACAAGGTCGATAAGCTCGCCGATAAGGCAAAGCTGCTCGCCCTCGCCACGGAGCTGCAGCAGCGCCTCGAGTTCGAGACCGTCTTCATGATCTCAGCGACCGCCGGTGACGGCGTCGAGGACCTCAAGAATTTCCTCGCCGGACGCATGCCGTCAGGGCCTTGGCACTATCCGGCCGACGATCTCACCGATGCGCCGCTGCGCCTGCTCGCCGCGGAGATCACGCGCGAGAAGATTTTCCATCGCCTGCACGACGAGGTGCCGTACTCCTCCACCGTCGAGACGACGCAGTGGACCGAGCGCAAGGACGGCTCGGTGCGCATCGAGCAGACGATCTTCGTTGCCCGTGATGGGCAGAAGGCGATCATGCTCGGCAAGGGCGGTCAGACCATCAAGCAGGTGTCGATGGATTCCCGGCGCGAGCTCACCGAGATCCTCGAGCGCCCGGTGCACTTGTTCCTGTTCGTTAAGGTGCGCCAGAACTGGCAGGACGACCCGGAGCGCTATCGGGAGATGGGGCTGGAGCTGCCGAAGAAGTAGGTCGCGGCTAGGGCGCGCGGCGACTCCCCTTCGGGGAGCCAGCCGCCGCCGCGTGCGAAGTGTCCGCCGTCTATCTTCGATTGCCGCGGCACGTTAACTGCCCCGCTTGACATCGCCTTCCCCCAGCGCGCACATACGCCCCGCATCTTACCTGCTTGGTATGCAGCGATTGAGAGGAGAAGGCGATGGCCGAAGCGGCCCCGAATGCCCCTGCGCAAATCACTCTGACATTCCCCGACGGCGCCAACCGCAAAATCGAGAGCGGCACGACCGGCTATGAGGTGGCAAAATCCATCTCGCCCTCGCTCGCCAAGCGCACCGTCGCGATGAGTCTCAACGGCACGCTCGCGGATCTTTCCGATCCGATCACGGCTGACGCTGAGATCAAGTTCATCTCACGCACCGATCCCGAAGCGCTGGAGTTGATCCGGCACGACGCCGCGCACGTGATGGCGGAGGCCGTGCAGGAGCTCTGGCCCGGCACGCAGGTGACGATCGGCCCGGTGATCGAGAACGGATTCTTCTACGATTTCGCCAAGCAGCAGCCGTTCGAGCCGGAAGACATCCCGCGCATCGAAAAGAAGATGGGCGAGATCATTGCCCGCAACGCTCCCTTCACCAAGGAAGTGTGGAGCCGCGACAAGACGAAGAAGTTCTTCCGAGACAAGGGCGAGAACTTCAAGGTCGAGCTCGTCGATGCGATCCCTGCCGATCAGGACGTCAAGATCTACAAGCAGGGCGAGTGGCTGGATCTCTGCCGCGGCCCGCACATGGCGTCCACCGGCCAGGTCGGCAAAGCCTTCAAGCTGATGAAGTTCGCCGGCGCCTATTGGCGCGGTGACGCCAACAACCCGCAGCTTCAGCGCATCTACGGCACGGCCTGGGCCACCGAGGACGAGCTGAAGGAGTACCTGCACCGCCTGGAAGAAGCCGAGAAACGCGACCACCGCAAGCTCGGTCGCGAGATGGACCTGTTCCATTTTCAGGAGGAAGCGCCGGGGTCCGTCTTCTGGCATCCGAAGGGCTGGACGCTCTTCCAGAACCTCATCGCCTACATGCGCCGCCGTCTCGACAAGGACGGATATATGGAGGTGAACTCTCCCGACATGATGGAGAAGCACTTCTGGGAGCTTTCGGGTCACTGGGAGAATTACGGCGAGAACATGTTTACGACGACGCTCCCCGACGAGCGCGTGTTCTGCTGTAAGCCGATGAACTGCCCGGGCCACGTGCAGATCTTCAAGCACGGCCTCAAGAGCTACCGTGACTTGCCGCTGAAGATCGCCGAGTTCGGCAAGGTGCACCGCTATGAGCCCTCGGGCGCGCTGCACGGCATGCTGCGCGTGCGCCACTTCACGCAGGACGATGCGCACATCTTCTGCACCGAAGACCAGATCATGCAGGAGTGCCTTAAGATCAACGACCTGATGTTGTCGATCTACAAGGACTTCGGCTTCGAGGACATCTTCATCAAGCTCTCGACGCGACCCGAAAAGCGCGTCGGCGCCGACGCGTTGTGGGACAAGGCCGAGAAGGCGCTGTCTGACGTGCTGGATGAGGTGACGAAGCGCTCCAACGGCCGCGTAAAGACGGCGCTGCAGCCGGGCGAGGGCGCATTCTATGGGCCCAAACTAGAGTATGTGCTGAAGGATGCCATCGGCCGCGAATGGCAGTGCGGCACGACCCAGGTAGACTTTAATCTCGCGAACCGCCTCGGTGCCTTCTACATCGACGAGAACTCCGAGAAGAAGGTGCCCGTGATGATCCATCGGGCCATGTTCGGCTCGCTGGAGCGCTTCACGGGCATCCTCATCGAGAACTTCGCCGGACACTTCCCGCTGTGGCTGTCACCGCTGCAGGTGGTGGTGGCGACGATCGTCTCCGACGCCGATGATTACGCACTCGACGTCGCCGCAAAGTTGCGGGCTGCGGGACTGCGCGTCGAGACGGATCTGCGCAACGAGAAAATCAACTACAAGGTCCGGGAACACTCGCTCGCCAAGGTGCCGGTGATGCTCGTCGTCGGCAAGCGCGAGGCGGAGGAGGGCAAGGTTTCGATCCGCCGCCTCGGCTCCCAGGCGCAGCAGGTGATGACGTTGGATGAAGCGATCGTGGGCCTGAAGGGCGAAGCAACGCCGCCCGACCTTCGCGTCTCGTAGCGGCGGCAAAAAGCGTCGCGGCGTTCCTAGCCGATAGGCGCTACAACGTGCGAATGTGCCCTCGGCTCGACCCATCGTTGACGGGTCCGGCCCGGCGCGCAAGCCGTGCCGCCAATCATCCCGCCTGAGAACGTTCCATGCCGTCGAAGCCGCTTTCCCTGCGTGACGGACTGCTGGCGCTGGCGGTGATGATCGTATGGGGATCGAACTTCGCGGTCATCAGGCTCGGCCTCGACGACCTGCCGCCGCTGTTCTTCGCCGCCCTGCGCTTCACATTCGTAGTGCTGCCCGCGGTGTTCTTTCTCAAGCGGCCGCCGGTGCCGTGGCGCAACCTCGCAGCTTACGGCCTCTTCATCGGCGCCGGGCAATTCGGCCTGCTGTTCATCGCCATGCGCGGTCACATCACACCGGGGCTTGCCTCGCTCGTCATCCAACTGCAGGCCTTTTTCACTATTGGCATCGCAGCATATCTGACGGGCGAGCGGGTCCGACCGTTTCAGATCGCGGCGTTGACGATGGCGGCTTCTGGTATCGCGATCATCGTTGCGCATACGGACGGCACGACGACGAACCTCGGTCTCGCCCTAGTGTTGGGTGGCGCGCTGTGCTGGGCGATCGGCAACGTCGTGGTGCGCTCGACGCCGAACGTCAACATGCTGGCCTATGTCGTATGGGGCAGCATCTTCTCCGCCCCGCCGCTCTATGCGCTGTCGCTCATTTTCGAGGGGCTGCCGGCGATGCGTGAGGGGATCGCGAATGCCGATTTGGGCACCGCCGCCGTACTCGCATACCAATCGATCGGCAACTCGCTGTTCGGCTACGCCGTGTGGGGGTGGCTGTTGTCGCGCTACCCGGCGGCGACCATCGCGCCGATGTCGCTCCTGGTGCCGGTGTTCGGCATCGCCGCTTCGGCGCTGTGGCTGGGCGAGCCGTTGCAGGACTGGAAGCTCGGCGCGGCGGGGCTCGTGATGGCGGGGCTTTGCCTCAACGTTCTGTGGCCGCGTTTTGCCGCGATCCGCGGCGCGCGCACGCCACCCGCCGCTTAGCGGCTCCGTGCCCGGCGCCAGGCACTTGAGGTCATTCCATCGGATGCCGTCATCCGGCGAAGGCCGGGATCCACGCAAGCCGGAGTGCACGCTGCACCGTTATTCGGCGCTGGTCTCGAAACGGATGCCATCGGCGATCTCTGCCAGCGGATCGACGCCGGAAAAGAGATTGCGGCCAGTGCAGCCCGGATTGAGCGCCTTCAGCAGATAGGCGAAGCCGCCTGCCTTCACGCATATCACGACACCTTGCGGCGTAGCGTTGCGACACCCGGTGTGGGCGGCGAAACGCTCGCCCGAAACACCGCCGAATATCACCGGCGTTGGCGTCAGCCGAGCCGTGTCGTAATGGCCGGCCTCGAATGCCTGTAGCGCCAGGGCGGCGCAGGCCTCGCCGTCATCCGCGATACGCAGCACAACCGGATCGATGGAGCGCATTTCTTCGCCCACCGGCGTGAACATGATCCGCCCCGCATGATCAGCAGCCTGCCAGCGCGTATCGTCATATTGCACGCGTGCATTGCCAAGTGCAGCGGTAGCCTCGCCGCCCACCGCTGCAGACGGCATGAGGGCTGGGCAACACGCGATGAAGAGCAGAGCGCAGCGCCGCCATGCGAGGCTGCGCGCCGCGCTCCCCATCAAAAGCCGCCGCCCAGCGCGTTGCCAACCATATCGACGATGCTCGACGGCTGCTTCTTGGCGCGTGCTGCCGGCCGCGTTGCAGAGGTGCTAAAGCCACCGGCAGGCTCGGCGGCGCCGACGGGCGCAAGGTGATCGCGACCGATGTCGATCTGATCCCATTTGCCTTCAAGCGCGAGTGAGATGCGCTTTTCGTGGCCGTAGATGTCGTTGAAGGTGCGCACCTTGCCATCCTCGCCCGCCCACACGGTGAAGTAGACGAGGTGCATGGGGATGCGCTTCTCCAGCACAATCTCGTTGTTGCGCGGGCCATCGCGCATGGTGGACTGCACCTTCGCGGCGTCCCAACCCTTGTCCTCGGCCAGAACGAGCTCCGCCATCTTCATCGGATTGCGCAGTCTCAGGCAGCCGTGGCTCAGCGTGCGCACGCTCTGCCCGAACATCCATTTGTCGATGGTGTCGTGCATGAAGATGGTGTGCTGGCTCGGAAATGTGAACTTGACGACGCCCATGACGTTCTTCTTGCCCGGCGGCTGCACAACCTCGTAGTCGCGAATGTCGGCGACGTTCCAATCGATGGTGCGATAGTCGAGCGGCTTGCCGTCCTTCGTTTCCAGCTCGAGGTCGTGCTGGCGGAACATGGCTGCGTTGCGGCGCAGGTCCGGCTGCAGCTCGTGCACCTTGATGGATTCAGGGACGCGCCACATGGGCTTGAAGACGATGGTCTTCAACGGGCGCGTGTAGATCGTCGTCTGCTTGCCCGTCTCGCCAACGACGATGCGCTCCGAATGGATGGCCGTGCCGTCCTTGTAGAGATATGCCATGAACTCGGGCACGTTCGCCAAAATGTGCATCTGCCCCATGTCTTCGGGCATCCAGCGCCACTCTTCCATGTTGGCGAGGATGCGCCGGGCGAGAGGCTTGCCGCGGTTGGCGAGATAGGCCTGGCGCAGCTTCTCGAACTGGGGATGCTTCGGATGGAGGCCGCGCAGGTAGGCGGCAGGGTCCGCTGAGGCCGCCGCCTCATTGAAAACGGTTTCGGGATCGAGAAGCTGCGGCTTGCGGTCGAGGTTGGAGTTGAGAAGGATCGATGGCTCTGTGATGCGACCGCCGCGCGCGTGGCGGGCATACTTCAAAAGCGCGATCGAGATCTCGACGTCGGCTTTGCCAAGCGTCTCCGCATCGAGCTTCGCCGGCGGCGGGATCGCCGGCAGGTTGAATTCTTTCACGTCGAGGCCCCAGTCACCTCCTTTGAGGATCTCCGCGCCGAGAGCCGCACCGCGGTCGGTGAGACCGCCCTCCGTCAGCCAGATCGGGGCGTCGCGGCGTGCCGCGTAGAAGTCGGAAAGGACCGCGCGCTCCTTCAGCTCCTGGGCCGAGCCGTCTACGGGCAGGCTTTTGAGCTTGAACCGAACGGCGCTTGCCACCGGGTTCGCGTCGACCGGCGGCGCGATGGGCGGCGTAATGGCAGGGTCGGTCGCGACGGGTGCCTCTGCGACGGTGGGCGCAGCGATGGCGGGATGGCCGGCGATAAGAAGCGCCAGGACCGCGGCGAGCATGTGTTTCGGTATGCGAATCATTCCCCCTCCGAAGGGCGGCAGGCTATCCGAGCCACGCCATTCTGGCCAGCATGCGGCAGAGCACGGCCCGGGCGTGCGGGAAGGTGCGTCGCAATGAGCGCACCATGCCATCATGGCCCGATTCTCAAAGGCTTGCGGGTTTCGGAGGTGTCGAGTGGGATACCCCTAGCGCGAAGCTACAGGGAGGCAGGGCTTCGGCTCAGCCGCGACCGCGATAGGGCAGCACACCCTGGTCGGGCAGCCATACGTCTTGCGGCACGGGCCCCGTTTGCCAGAAAACATCGATGGGAATGCCGCCGCGCGGGAACCAGTACCCGCCGATACGCAGGAACTGTGGCTCCAGGAGATGCACAAGACGCTTGGCGATGGCGATAGTGCAGTCCTCGTGGAAGGCCCCGTGATTGCGGAACGCGCCGAGGTAGAGCTTCAGCGATTTGGATTCCACAAGCCAGTCGCGCGGCACGTAATCGATGACGATGTGCGCAAAGTCGGGCTGCCCCGTCACCGGGCACAGCGACGTGAACTCGGGCGCCGTGAAGCGGGCGAGGTAGCGCGAATCTGGATGCGGGTTCGGCACCCGCTCCAGCACCGCCTCCTCGGGGGTTTCCGGTAGCTTGGTTGCCTGTCCGAGGATCGTGACCATCGTATCCTTGCGGCCCATCGGCTACTCCGCTGCGATGCGTGTCGGCGCCGGACCCGTGTAGATCGCGCCCTCCCGGCAGCTATCGCGCGCGATCTCGATCTGCGCGAGGCCGGGAACTCGGTTCTGAAGCCGGTTCCAAAGCCAGATGGCGATCCGCTCCAGCGTCGGGGCCTCTAGCCCTTCGATCTCGTTCAGCAGGCGGTGGTCGAGCGCGTCCTGGGCTTCGGCCATCATTTGCGCCAGCTCATCGAAGTGGAACACGTAGCCGGTATCGCTGCCGGGGGTGCCCTCGACCGTGATGCGGGCACGGAACGAGTGCCCGTGCACACGCGAGTTCGGGTGTCCCGCTGGAGCCGTCGGCAGGTAGTGGGCAGCCTCGAATAGAAACTCTTTATAGATGCGCATTTGGCGTCTCTAAGGGATTTTCTCGTGCAGTTCCAGTACTGTTAGCCAGATCCTTTCCCGGCTAGAAGAGGCGGCCTCAGGGAATGCCGAGAAGTTTATGGGTCTGCACCGAGAGCCTCCAGGCTGGGTGCGCCTTGCAGTAGGCAATGGCCGCCTGCGTGTTTTCCGCCGTCCTGGGGCCGTCCATGGGCTGGAGGTAGCGGTGCGTGAAAGCTAGCCCGACGAGAGCCTCGGGATCGATCCCCACCTGCGGATATACGAGCTTCAATTCGTCGCCCGAGCGCTGCTTGAGGTCGGTCCCCGCCTTCGGGCTGACGCAGATCCAGTCGATCGCGCGCGGGACGGGGAGGGTGCCGTTGGTCTCGATGGCGATGGCAAATCCCCGCCTATGCAATGCGGAAATGAGCGCCCCATCGACCTGGAGCATCGGCTCGCCGCCGGTGAGCACAATGAAGCTCGCGCCCGCAGTACCGGTGGCGGCAACGCAGGCATCTGCGAGTCGTTCCGCGGTGGCGAACTTGCCGCCGCCTTCCCCATCGGTGCCGACGAAATCGGTGTCGCAGAATTGGCAGTCGGCCTTGCTCCGGTCGGCCTCGCGGCCGGACCAGAGATTGCAGCCGGCAAAGCGGCAAAACACGGCGGGACGCCCCGCATGCGTGCCTTCGCCTTGCAGCGTATAGAAAATCTCCTTCACCGCGTACATGCGGGCATCCCTAGTACCCCACACCGGGCGGTTCAAGCGGCACGCCTAAAAGGGCAGGGCACGTCACACAGCGCTAGGGTGAGGGGCTGGAAGCTTCATGCTTCAATCGCCAGCCGGAATTGGGCCGGATGGGCCCGTTAAGCGATGGCATCGAACGGCACCGCGGGACCCGAGCCCGCCCCCGTGCGCTCGATGGTGGCGCCGATTTCCTTGAGGTCCGCCGGGGAGAGCGTGAGGCTCGCCGCTTCGATCCAGCCGTCCACCTGCTCGGGAGCCCGGGCCCCTACGATCGCACCGCTGACGCCCGGCCAAGCTAAAGTCCAGGCGATCGCCGTGGCGGCCGCCGTCGCGCCATGCCGCTCACCCACCTGGCGTATCGTGTCGGCGAGGGCGAGGTTGGCCTTCAACTTGTCGCCGCTGAACTCGGCGTTGCGCGAGCGCCAGTCGTTTGCGGGAAGACTTGCGGCGCGCTCGGCACTGAATGCGCCGGTAAGCAGACCGGCCTGCATAGGGCTGTAAACGATGACGCCCGTATCATGTGCGATACACCAGGGCAGCTCGTTAGCCGCGAACTCCCGGCGAATGGCTGAGAACGGCGGCTGCAGCGTGTCGACGTGGCCGATGCGCTCGGCCGCTTCCAGCTGCGCGGCGTTGTGGTTGGAAAGACCTACGGCGCGAACCTTGCCCTCCTTCTTCAGGTTGAGCAGCTCCTGCCAATATTCCTCGATTGGCGTGCCGTCCCTTGCGGGCCAGTGCATCTGGTAGAGATCGATGCGCTCGACGCCGAGGCGGCGCAGAGATGATTCCAGCTCGAAGCGGATACTAGCCGGGTCGCCCACATTCTGGGGCGCCGCCATTCGGTCGGCTTCGTCCCAGCGCAGTCCGCACTTGGTGAAAACGTAAGGACGCTCCCCGGCCGGTATCTCCGCGAGCGCCTTGCGTACCACTTCCTCGGAATGGCCGAGGCCATAGATCGCGGCGGTATCGATCCAGTTGATCCCCCGTGCGACGGCATGGCGGATCGCGGCGATGGACTTGCTGTCATCCTGCTCGCCCCAGCCCACGGCCCAGTCGCCGCCACCGATAGCCCAAGCCCCGAGGCCGACCGGAGTGATCAGCATATCGGTTCGCCCAAGGCGGCGTTTGGGCAATGCGGATTTTCCGACGACGGTCATGTGGGATTTCCTTCAGGCTTCAGTTCCGGGAACGTAGCCGGCCATATCGGCTGTTGTGCACTACAGCTCCCGACGGCGGCAACAGCCGCCATCGTTGGGCAGGAGGATGTGCCCCCGTAGGGATGGTGCGTCTAGGGCGTATGAGTTACGCGCGTTGCCTCATAGAGGAACCATACGCGCCGCTCAGTCTCATCCATCCACACTTCGAGCAGGCTCGCCGTTGCAACGTCGCCGTGCTCGTCACACAGGTCATGCACTTCCTTCATCCGCCCGACGAGATCTTTATTGTCGTCGCGTAATTCGGACAGCATGTCCTGGGGCGTGACGAACGGCGCGTCGTTGTCTTCCACGCGCTGCAAGCGCGCGATCTCGCCGATGGAGTGCAACGTGGTGCCGCCGATCTTGCGAACGCGCTCGGCCATCGGATCGGTCATCGCAAAGATCTGATCGCCGTGCTCATCGAGCAGGAGGTGATAGTCGCGGAAGTGCGGTCCGCTCATGTGCCAGTGGAAATTTTTGGTTTTGAGATAGAGCGCAAAGGTGTCTGCGAGCAATGCGTTGAGCGCACCCGAAAGATCGCGAATGGCATTGGTGTTATAGAGGCTGGGGGTCTGCAAAGGAGCTTTGCGGCGGTCGGAGGCTTTGCTTTCAGCGGCTTTGGTCATCGTGCCCATGGGGGGATCTCCTTGGCGGTAATGTCTATAAGTATATGCCCCTTCCCATATGCGAACGCATACACAAGGTTGCGACCCAACTAATGTGAGGTTGACGCGGCCCGTTTGACGCACCGGGCAAATGAACGTTTCGGAAACCTTGTCGTACGCTGCCCATTAGCACCGCCGCGCAAGGTGCCCGACGGGAAATTCGCCCGAAACGGTAACGGCTTCGCGGCGCCGCGGGCGGGTTGCGCCATTTCGACGAAATATCTGTGACACGGAGGATGCGTGCTTCCTCACCGCCTGCTCCGCGCCCCGTGCCCCCGTCAAGCATGCCGATCGGCTTCGGCCTCTTTTCCAATCAGCGGCCGAAGACGATCGTGCGCTCGTACAGCTGCTGCAGAGGTCTGCTGTTGTCCGGATAGAGCTTGGCAAATGTGTCGATCTGCTCGCGTGAAGCGGTGATCGGATCCGCGAAAACGATCCAGTCCACGATCTCGCTGCAAGGCGGCGTCGTGAGTGAACCGTCATAGCGATAGAATTTCGATTCCGCCGGCACGAGGTTCGCAAGATCGATTGTCTGTTTCGCCTGCGCTTCGCCCTTCGTCGGGGGTGCGACCTGCCAGAGCTTGGCAATTTCGGGGTTTGCGGCACCTTCAGAGATCATCACGCCGAGTACTAGAAGCTTGCCGTCCGCGCCCCGATTTACGAAGTGGGCTTCCAGCGGCGCGCGCCGGCCTGCAATGGTGTGCTCGCTCGGATGATGAAAATGGCTCTGCAACAGAGTGTAGGTCTTGCCTCCGAACGTGGTCGTGCTTCCGTCGGCTGCGGCCGCCTGGATCGTATGACCGTTGTTGCTCACCATCGGAGCGACAGGCTTCCACTGCAGCTTGACCTCGCCGACGTTGGTGCGGTCCGCGTCGGTCAGGTCCACGGGGGACTGGCGATGGCCAAGGCTGCAGGCGGCGAAATCCGCGCTCAAATCCCCCCAGTGCTTGGGGCCATCCTCCCCGGCGTAAGTCCAGTGGGGCTGATGCTCGCCGGCGAACGCGATGCCGAAAGCGGCAATCACGGCGGCGGCCGCAGAGGTGATAAAAAGGATGCGCATGGGGGGAACTCAGACAAATTAAGGCAAAGTCGGCCATTGCCCACTATTGAGCATAACCAATATGCCCCGGCCAGCTTTCCCAACCGTTACGGCGCAGTGCGCAGGCTGGGCAGTGGCCGCAGCCATACCCCCATGCATGACGCCGCGTCCGGACGCCAAGATAGCAGGTATGACTTTCCTCAATAACGAGATCGACCAGCGGAGCGCCGCCAAGCTCGTGCGCCAGCGCCCAGGTGCCGGCCTTGTCGATCCACATCAGCGGCGTTGCTATCGTGAAGTCCGCGTCCATGCCGAGCGAGATCGCCTTGCCGAGGGTTTGCAGGGTGTCGTTGCGGCAGTCGGGGTAGCCTGAAAAGTCGGTCTCGCACATGCCGCCGACAAGCGTGCGCATGCCGCGCCGGTAGGCAAGAGCAGCGGCATAGGTGAAGAACAACAGATTTCGCCCCGGCACGAATGTCGAAGGCAGCCCTTTGTCGTTCAGCACGATTTCCACTTCGCGGGTGAGGGCGGTGTCGCTGAGGCGCGCCAGCTCCGGCAGCGCGAGCATGTGATCGGCGCCGAGCCGCTCCCCCCATGTGGGCTTCATGGCGGCGAGGCCATCCCGCAGCGTCGCGCGTTGATGGAGCTCCGCTGCATGGCGCTGGCCATACGCGAAGCCCACCGTTTCGACGCGCGCGAACCGGGTGAGCGCCCAGGCGAGACAAACCGTCGAATCCTGCCCGCCGGAAAACAGAACCAGTGCTGCGGTTTCATCCGCCATGGCCGGATCCGTCAGAGGCTCGCCCCGTCGAACTTACGGATATTCAGCTCGTCGGGGTTGATGCCGTCGAGGCAGCGTACGTTGATCGCCACCGTCTTGGTTCCATCGGGGGCCGTGCCGCGGCCGAATGAGCCGACCCCGCACTTCGAACAGAAGAGGTGATGCACCACGCCCTTATTGAAAGTGTAGTCCGTGAGGTTTTCTTCCCCCCGGGTGAGGCGAAAAGCCTCTTCGGGCACAAATGCGAGCAGCAACCCACGCTTGCGGCAGATCGAGCAGTTGCAGGAAATGATCAAGCGGAGGTCTGCGTCGGCCTCATACGTGACGGCCCCGCAATGGCAGCTCCCGATATAGGTTTTCGTCTCGGACATCCTGGACCTCCCCCTCCATCGGCGCGGCGCGCCCTGGGGCTGTTGCGGCCCCACCAACCTCAACCCTTTGCGCATCCCGCAAGAGCAGCTAAAAGGCGCCGGACCCTCCCATGCCCGTCCGTGGCCTGCAACCAATAAGGTAATGACCATGACCGCCATCATCGACATCATCGGCCGCGAGATCCTCGACAGCCGCGGCAATCCGACGGTGGAGGTGGATGTTGTGCTGGAGGACGGTGCGCTGGGCCGCGCCGCCGTGCCCTCGGGCGCTTCGACGGGCGCCCACGAAGCGGTAGAGCTGCGTGACGGTGATAAGGACCGTTATCTCGGCAAGGGCGTCGAGAAGGCGGTCGCGGCCGTCAATTCGGAAATCTACGACGCGCTCGCCGGTATGGATGCGGAGGACCAGCGCGGCATCGATGCTGCGCTCATCCAGCTCGATGGCACGCCCAACAAATCGCGCCTCGGCGCCAACGCCATACTCGGCGTCTCCCTTGCCGCTGCGAAGGCCGCTGCCGTCACCAGTGGGCTGCCGCTCTACCGCTACCTGGGTGGCGCGGGAGCGCACATCCTGCCCGTGCCGATGATGAACATCGTCAACGGCGGCGCCCACGCCGACAACCCGATCGACATTCAGGAATTCATGATCATGCCGGTGTCGGCCGGATCGATTGCGGATGCCGTGCGTGTGGGAGCCGAAGTGTTCCACACACTCAAGAAGGCGCTGAAGGACGCCGGCCACGGCACCAGCGTGGGCGATGAAGGTGGTTTTGCACCGAACCTGAAATCCACGGACGACGCGCTGGGCTTCATCATGAAGGCCATCGAAGCCGCCGGCTACAAGCCAGGCGACGACGTGATGCTCGCCCTCGACTGTGCATCGACGGAATACTTCAAAGACGGGAAGTACACGCTTGCTGGCGAAGGCAAGACGCTCGATGCCGGTGGCATGGTGCAGTACCTCGAGGCGCTCGTTAATCGCTATCCGATCATCTCCATCGAGGACGGCATGGCCGAGGACGACTGGGAGGGTTGGAAAGCGCTCACCGACGCCATCGGCTCGCGCTGCCAGCTCGTGGGTGACGATCTCTTCGTGACCAATACGGAGCGTCTGGAGCAGGGCATCAAGCGCGGCATAGCCAACTCGATTCTCGTCAAGGTCAATCAGATCGGCTCGTTGTCGGAGACGCTCGACGCCGTTTCGATGGCACAGCGTGCGGCCTACACCGCGGTCATCTCGCACCGCTCGGGCGAAACCGAAGACGCGACCATTGCCGATCTCGCCGTCGCCACTAACGCCGGACAGATCAAGACCGGCTCGCTCTGCCGTTCGGATCGCCTTGCGAAGTACAACCAGCTCATCCGCATCGAAAATGAATTGGGCGATACGGCACGCTATGCAGGCAAGAGCGTGATCCGCGGCGGCAGCGGCGCATAACCGGACACCAAAGTTTCGTCGGCAATCTGGCGGGCGGTTCAGCGATGGGCCGCCCGCTTCGCTTTTAGTGGGCCTCGATCGAGCACGTCGCGCAGTTCGTCACGAACAAAGCAACCAATGACACAGCGCTTTACCAGCTATTAAGCACCCCGTGTCATAACAGCGGTGTCCACCAATCAAGTGCAGCGTAACCAGCCAGTGCTGCGTCAGCCAAAAATCCATGATCGACGTTCGAGGCCACGGCAGGCGACGGTGTTGCTTCTCTGCCTGGGGTTGACGGCCTACTTCGTCCATCATGCCATCAATGGCCGGCATGGCTTCGAGGCAAGATCTCGTCTGATCGAGCGATCCGCTCTGTTGGAGTTCGAGATCAAAAGCCTCGAAGCCGTGCGCGCCAAACTTGAGCGCGATGTGGCTCTGCTCGCCGCTCCCAAACCCGATCCCGATCTTGTCGAAGAAATCGCCCGCGAGGTCCTCGGCTTCGTGCGCCCTGACGATCAGGTGGTGACGCGGCCGTGAGTACCCTGCGACCTTTGCGTTGCGCGCATGGGTTCATGCCGTTCCAGCCGGGTTTTCTGGCCATCCACCACCGCCTCTTGTAGGGTTTGACTCCAACGGCAACGGCTCGCGACGGTAGGGACTTCCGGATGGCCTCGGACAAATCCACTCGCAGTACCTCGAGCGCCAAGCGCGGTGCGTCCGGTGCGCAGCAGGCGTCCGCGGTTGCGGCGCTGACCAGCGAGCAGCGCCTTGAAGCATATCGGCAGATGCTGTTGATCCGCCGCTTCGAGGAAAAGGCGGGCCAGCTCTACGGTATGGGGCACATCGGCGGCTTCTGCCATCTCTACATCGGGCAGGAGGCCGTCGTCGTCGGCATGCAGATGGCGCTGGAGCCGGGCGATCAGGTTATCACCGCATACCGCGACCACGGCCACACGCTGGCTTGTGGCATGGAAGCGAAATCCGTCATGGCGGAGCTGACGGGGCGACGCCACGGCTGCTCCAAGGGCAAGGGCGGCTCCATGCACATGTTCGCACCCGACAAGGGTTTCTACGGCGGCCATGGCATCGTCGGCGCATCCGTGCCGCTCGGCGCAGGGCTAGCCTTCGCAAACAAGTATCGGAACAATGGCCGCGTCTGCCTCGCATATTTCGGCGACGGTGCCGCGAACCAGGGCCAAGTCTACGAGACGTTCAACATGGCGGAACTTTGGAAGCTTCCGGTCGTGTTCATCATCGAGAACAACAAGTACGCGATGGGCACGTCCATAGAGCGCTCCTCGTCGACGACCAATCTCTCCCAGCGCGGGCTCTCGTTCGCCATTCCGGGCGAGCACGTGGACGGCATGGATGTCGAAGAGGTACGCGCAGCGGGCTTGCGCGCAGTCAGCCACGCGCGCCGCGGAGAAGGGCCGATCATTCTCGAAATGATGACCTACCGTTATCGCGGGCATTCCATGTCGGACCCCGCGAAATACCGCACACGGGAGGAGGTGCAGCACATGCGTGAGACGCACGATCCCATTGAGCAGGTTCGCGCGCGTCTATTGAAGGACGGTGCCAGCGAGGATGAGCTGAAGGCCATGGATCGGAAAGTGCGCGATGAGGTGAACGCCGCGGCTGACTTTGCCCTCTCCGATCCCGAGCCCGAACCTTCGGAGCTCACCACAGACGTTCTGGCTTAAGCACATCGGGTCCAAGCCGCATGCCGACTAATGTCCTCATGCCCGCCCTTTCCCCCACCATGGAAGAGGGCACACTCACCAAGTGGCTGGTGCAGGAAGGCACGACCGTCAAATCCGGCGACGTGATTGCCGAAATCGAGACCGACAAAGCGACGATGGAGGTCGAAGCGGTCGACGAAGGGCGTCTTGCGAAGATCCTTGTTCCTGCAGGCACCGAGAACGTGCGCGTGAATACACCCATCGCGGTGATCGAAGCCGACGATGAAGCCTACGCATCGGATGCGGCTGTCGCGCAAGCTGAAGTGGAGCCGCAAACCAAAGCGGAGCCAGAGCCCACTGCGGCGCCAGAGCCGAAGACAGCGCAAGCCGAACCCGTCTCAACGTCGCCATCGCCGGAGCCGGCTGCGCGCACCGCGGATGCTTCTGCTCGAACGCAACCCCCACAGGCACAGCCAGCTGCTGATTCAGAGATCGCGCCCGGAACCGAGATGGTCCAGCAGACCATGCGCGAAGCCCTACGCGACGCCATGGCCGAAGAGATGCGCCGCGATGCGGACGTATTTCTCATGGGCGAGGAGGTCGCGCAGTACCAGGGCGCCTATAAGATCAGCCAGAACCTGCTCGAGGAGTTCGGCGCTCGACGCGTGATCGACACGCCCATCACGGAGCAGGGCTTTGCCGGCGTCGGCGTTGGTGCAGCCTTCGCGGGGCTGAAGCCAATCGTCGAGTTCATGACGTGGAACTTTGCGATGCAGGCGATCGATCAGATCGTCAACTCGGCGGGCAAAACCCGTTACATGTCCGGTGGCACCGTCGCCGTGCCGATCGTATTCCGCGGGCCGAACGGTGCAGCCGCTCGCGTCGCCGCCCAACACAGCCAATGCTACTCGGCGTGGTACGCGCACGTGCCGGGGCTCAAAGTAATTGCCCCGTCGACACCGGCCGATGCGAAGGGTCTTCTTAAGGCGGCGATCCGCGACCCGAACCCCATCATCTTTCTAGAAAACGAAATCCTTTACGGCAGCCACGGCCCGGTGCCGAAGCGCGATGATTTCGTGCTGCCCATCGGCAAGGCGCGCATTGCCCGGCCGGGACGCGATGCAACCGTCGTCTCGTTTGCCCGCGGCATGGTGTATGCGCTCGCCGCCGCAGAAATCCTTGCCAAGGACGGCATTGAAGTCGAGGTGATCGACCTGCGCACGCTGCGCCCACTCGATCTCGAAACGGTGCTGGCCTCGGTGGGCAAGACGAATCGCATCGTAACGGTCGAGGAAGCATGGCCCGTATGCTCCGTCGGCTCGGAGATTTGCGCCCAGGTGGCGATGCAGGCCTTCGACGATCTCGATGCGCCGCCCGTGAAAGTCTCTGGCGCCGACGTGCCTATGCCGTACGCCGCCAACCTGGAAAAGCTCGCGCTTCCGACCGCTGAGCAGGTGGTCGCGGCGGTGAAATCGGTGTTGTACGTCTAGAAGGCAAAGATCGGAGAAGAGCCTATGGCGGATGCGCCGATGACCCAGGCGGAGCTACTAGAAGGGTTGTTCGCGTCCCTGCAGACGATACTTTCCCTCGTCGCGCTGTTCTTCGCGATTGTCTCCGGCTATATCGCCGCGCTTTATTTCTTTCTCGCGCGCGCAGGCCTCCTGCTTAGGCTCATTGCCTTCGGTCTGCTCACCATCGGCCTCAGCTTCCTCGGAGGAACAGCCGCTGTGGTGGGTTCGATGCAGGATGGTCTGTTGCGTGCGTGGGGCGCGCTGCCAACCCCTGTTATTGACGTGGCCAGCCTGCGCAATCCGATGCCGCTGGAAACAGGCCTGCCATTATCGCAGCAGGAGCTGGGCGTCGTCACCGGCTGGATCATCGGCGTCGCCGTCTATGTTGCTTTGGCCTATCTGACCTTCTTTCACGACTGGTCCAAAGAAGGCCTATGGCTCCACGAAGGCATGCCAGGGCGAGGGGAGCAAACGTCATGAACACCGCCGCTGTGAAGGAGCGCCCACGCATCTCTCCCCTTGCCCGGCGCCTTGCAAAGGAAGCGGGGATAGAGCTCGATGCGCTCACCGGCACCGGCCCCCGCGGACGCATCATCAAGCGCGACATCGAGGCCGTCATCAAGGGCGGCGCGCCGGCGGCTGCGAGCAAGAACGCTCATCGCGAACTGGCGAGGGCAGCCACGCCCCCGCCTGCGTTGGCCGACGATAAGATCCTCGCCCTCTATGACAGCGGCAGCTACGAGCTCATTCCCCACGACAAGATGCGCCGCGTAATCGCCGAGCGGCTCACCCTTTCCAAACAGACCATCCCCCATTTCTACCTTTCCATCGAATGCCGTATCGATGAGCTGTTGCGTGCCCGTGCGCGCATGAACGAGGCTTCGCCCGCGGAAGGTCCGCGCGCCTACAAGCTTTCGGTGAACGACTTTTTGATCAAAGCGCTGGCCCTCGCGTTGCAGCAGGTGCCCGCCGCCAACGTGACCTGGACCGAGGCTGGTACGCTCCGCCACAAGTATTCCGATGTGGGGGTCGCCGTCGCAATTGAGGGCGGCCTCTTCACGCCGGTCTTGCGCCACGCGGAGATGAAGTCGCTGTCGGAGATTTCCAACGAGATGCGCGATCTTGCGGAGCGGGCGCGCAAACGCCGTCTCGCCCCGCACGAGTATCAGGGCGGCACTACCTCCATTTCCAACCTCGGCATGTATGGCATCAAGAGCTTCGATGCTGTCATCAACCCGCCGCACGCCACGATCCTCGCCATAGGGACGGCCGAGCGCCGCCCCGTGGTCGCCGGTGATGCCATCGAGGTCGCCAGCATGATGAATGTGACGCTCTCGTGCGATCACCGAGTGGTTGACGGCGCCATCGGCGCCGCGTTGCTGGGGGCCTTTAAGACGTTCGTCGAAGATCCGGTGCGGATGCTGGTTTAGCGCGGCAGCGAGGCCGATCGAGCGAATCACCTGCGCGCGGTGAACCCCCAAATGGGCTCTGAACCCGGTGCCCACCTGTGGCGCCGGAAGCACGCTCGGGTGACTTTCCCCAGGTAAGCGTATGCGGCCGGGCTCCCAAAAGCATAAGAATAGGGCACTTGCTTGCCGCTGCCCCGGGGCAAGACTAGAAGCGGGAAATTCAGTGGGCGTACCTGGTGACCGACTCTAGCTCTTGGAGTGAAACCCAATGATGGCGCGCTCAGCTGCACTAACAGCCGCGGTGCTTGCCTGCCTCCTGGCAGGCTGCGCAAACGGCGGCCTTACCCCCGGCCTCAACACAGGTTCGATCAATTCCGCCGCAGAAAAGCAGACTGCAGCGAAATCGACTGAAGCTCTTTGCCTTACGCTCGCTTCCCAGATCGAAGGGCTAAATTCTGAAGGCGTCTCCGACAAAGTCTCGAAGGCAGCCGCGAAGAAGTACAAGCTCAAGTCCACCGACCTTGCGAAGGTGGATGAACTTAATAAAGCAAACTCCGAATTCCAGACGAAGTGCTCGAGTTATCCGCCGCGCGTAGCCGCCGCGACGCCCGCTGAGCCCGCTGCTGCGACCAATGCCGCCGCTGGTGCTGCAAAGACGGCGGCCAAGCCTCCGGTACCGACGCAGAAGCCAGTAGCTGCTGCGATGTTGCCACAGGCCACCGAGGCCGCAAAGGCGGATGGCCCCTTCCAGACGCCCTAGACACCGCATTCCTTGCGCATTCCTTGCATGCTTCCAGGCGCCTTTACCGCTGTAGGGCGGGGGGCGCCTTGAACATTTCGGCACAGGTCGATGAGAAGGGTTGCACGCAGGTTGTGCGTGTGGTGAAAAACGGCTTGGCTTCCAACTGCCAATGGAGGGCATGGTGCTAGGCAATATTCAGCGGGCGCGGACTTTGAACGGAGCTGTCGCGGTCGCTATTGCTGTGTTGTTCGCAGGCTGTGCCGGGAACACCGGTAACGGCGATCCCGGCCCACAGGCGCTGTCCGGTGGCGAGACCTGTCAATCCATTCGCACGAATCTCACCCGCCTCGACAAGGAGGGTGTGCAGTCCCTCGTCGAGCGGCAGACGTCTGGCCAGAAGCTATCGCCCCCGCAGAAGGCGAAAGCAGACCTCTATAACCAGTTGCTCGACAAGTACCTCGGTGCGCGCTGCCACGTGTGATCGGGCTGGCGGCGCCGCGATCGGACATGATGGAAGAACGGGCCTCGGTGTCGGACGACCCCGGGGCCTTATTTTATCAGCGCGAGGCGCGAACGCCATGGGCAGTAGCGACTACGACGTCATTATCGTCGGTGCCGGACCGGGGGGCTATGTCGCCGCGATCCGGGCTGCGCAGCTCGGGATGCGAACCGCGGTCGTCGAGCGCGCACACCTCGGCGGCATCTGTCTCAATTGGGGGTGCATCCCCACCAAGGCGCTCCTGCGATCGGGCGAGGTTTTCCGCGGCGTGAAGGAGGCGGGCACATTCGGCGTCCGCATACCCGGCGCGCCGAGTATCGATCTGCCCGCAATGGTCGAGCGCTCACGGGCGGTATCCCATGAGCTGAACGCCGGCGTCGGCTTCCTCCTGAAGAAGAACGGCGTCGATGTTATCTGGGGCAGCGCTGTACTCCGCGGGGATGGCATCGTTGAGGTCGGCGCGCCGGGCGAGATGGGGCGCAAGAACCCCGAACCGCCGAAGGGTGCACACGGCCCGGGACGCTACCGCGCTGAACACATCGTCATCGCAACGGGGGCAAGACCCCGTGCGCTGCCGGGCCTCGAGCCGGATGGCAAGCTGATCTGGACCTATTTCGAGGCGATGCTGCCGCCGGTCTTGCCGCGCTCGCTGCTCATTGCCGGTTCGGGCGCCATCGGCATCGAGTTTGCCTCATTCTATCGCGCGCTAGGCTGCGAGGTGACGGTCGTTGAGTTGCTCGCCGAGATATTGCCCGCCGAGGATGCCGAGATCGCTGCGCTCGCCCGCAAGGCATTCGAGAAGGCCGGCATCCGCATCGTCACCGGCGCCAAGGTTTCATCCGTGCAGCGTGGCGCGGATACGATCACCGCAACCATCGAACTCGGTGGCGGCAAACGGGAGGAGATCACCGCCGATCGGCTGATCTCGGCGGTGGGCGTCGTCGGCAACACGGAGGGCCTCGGTCTCGAAGCCCTCGGCGTCAAGATCGACCGGGGCTGCATCGTTGCCGACGGCTTCGGGCGCACGAACGTTGCCGGCATCTATGCCATTGGTGATGTCGCCGGCGGGCCCATGCTGGCGCACAAGGCCGAGCACGAGGGCGTCATCTGCATCGAGGCTATCAAGGGGCTCAGCATCGAACCGCTCGAGAAGACCCGCGTCCCCGGCTGCACCTACAGCAGCCCGCAGATCGCTTCCGTCGGCCTCACGGAAGCGCGCGCCACAGCGGAGGGCCGCAAGGTGCGTGTCGGCCGCTTTCCCTTCCGCGCCAATGGCAAGGCGCTGGCGCTCGGCGAGAAGGAAGGCCTCGTCAAAACCATCTTCGATGCTGCGACCGGAGAGCTGATCGGCGCGCACATGATCGGTGCGGAAGTCACCGAGTTGATCCAGGGCTTCGTCATCGCGATGCAACTCGAGGCGACCGAGGAAGACCTGATGCGTACGGTCTTCCCGCACCCGACGCTTTCCGAAACGATGGGCGAAAGCGTGCTGGCCGCCTACGGACGCGCACTGCATATTCCACCGGCGGCAAAGTCATCGCCGGGATGACAGCGGAGGGAAGATGCCATGAATATCGAAACGCGTGCGCTTTTGGTTTTCGCCGCCATCGGTATTATCGCCGGCTTTCTGGCCTCGCTGTTGATCGGAGGCGGGGGAGGCATCCTGCGCTATCTGATCACGGGCATCATCGGCGCCTTCGTCGGCGGCTATCTGTTCGATGCGTTGAAAATCGATCTCGGGATCGGCAACAAGTTCGTTTCAGAGATCATCACGGCGACGGCCGGCGCCGTCATCGTCGTGCTGCTGGCGCGCCTTATCGCGTAGGGCACGGGACGGGGAGGAGGGGCGAGACATGAAAGACTACGCAGCTTATGCGCCGTGGATCGTCATGGCGCTGAACGGCCTCGTCGCCGGCTGGATCGCCTCCACCCTGTTGGGCGGCCGCGGTGGTATCATCCGCGACATTTTCGTCGGCATCATCGGCGCCTTCGTCGGCGGCGCGCTGGTCCAAGCGGGCCTGCTCAAGCTTCCATCCCTCGCCGATTGGCCGTGGGCGCACCTCGTTTTCGTCTCGACCATTGGTGCCGTCCTGGTGATTGTCCTGGCCCGGATGATCGGACGTTGATGGGCTTCAATGGGGATTTGCCACGGATCCAAGGTGTCCTAAAATGAGGCCAACATACCAGCAGCGGAATTTGCCCTTGAGCGCACCGGCCAAATCGAGTGCTTCGCCTACAAGCGCCACGCCGGAGCCAACGCCAGCGGCTACGCGACTTGCCAAGCCTTCCTGGATCCGCGTGCGTGCGCCAGGCTCGGCCGCCCACGCGGAAACCGCCGGTATCGTGCGCCGCCATGGGCTCACCACGGTCTGCGAAGAGGCGGGCTGCCCCAATATCGGCGAGTGCTGGGCCAAGCGGCACGCCACTTTCATGATCATGGGCGACACGTGCACGCGCGCTTGCGCATTTTGCAACGTGCGCACCGGCATGCCGCGACCGCTCGATTCGAGCGAACCGGCACGGGTGGCGGAAGCCGCGCGCACCTTAGGCCTCACCCACATCGTCATCACCTCGGTCGATCGAGACGATCTCGCAGACGGTGGTGCGGCGCATTTCGCAGCCGTCATTAGCGCACTGCGTGAAGCGGTGCCCTCGACCACGGTCGAAATCCTCACCCCCGACTTCCTGCGCAAATCTTCGGCGCTGGAGACTGTGCTGGGCGCAGGCCCGGACGTGTTCAACCACAACCTTGAAACGGTGCCGCGCCTTTACCTCTCGATCCGTCCGGGCGCGCGCTACTTCCACTCGCTCCGGCTGTTACAGCGAGCGAAGGAGTTCGACTGTAATCTCTTCACCAAGTCCGGGATCATGGTTGGTCTCGGCGAGACGCGCGAAGAGATCATGCAGGTGATGGACGACATGCGCTCGGCTGGCGTTGACTTTCTCACAATCGGCCAGTACCTGCAGCCGAGCCCGCGCCACGCGCCGGTTGCGCGCTTCGTGCCGCCCTCCGAGTTCGACGCGCTACGCCAGATCGCCGTCGCCAAGGGCTTCTTGCTCGTCGCCGCAAGCCCTCTGACACGCTCGTCCTATCATGCGGGCGATGACTTCGCGAAATTGCAGGCCGCGCGACGCGCCACCGCAAGCGCCAGAGTCTGACGGAGCCTGAGCCTCACGGAGCGCAGTAGACTTGCCCACCTTCGAGACGACACGGCGCGTGCCCTTCACGGCCGACCAGATGTTCGCCGTGGTTGCGGACGTAGAGTGCTATCCCCAGTTCGTGCCGCTATGTGAGAGCCTCGCGGTGACGGCGCGCGAGGAGGGGTCTACGCACACCACACTCACGGCGGTTATGGCGGTCGGCTATCAGGCGATCCGGGAAACCTTCACCAGCCATGTCACGCTCCGGCCGCAGCGGGGCGAGATCGATGTCGTAAAGATCGATGGCCCCTTTCAGCGCCTCACCAACCGCTGGCGCTTCCGGGACGTGCCGGGCGGCTGCGAAGTGCATTTCTATATCGACTACGCGTTCGCCTCGAAGATGCTGTCGCTGCTGATGGGTGTGGTGTTCGATAAGGCGGTGCGCAAATACACCGATGCATTCGAAGCTCGCGCACGCCTGCTGTACGGAAACGCGTCCTCTCCGCCATTGCCCTGAGCCCTCAGCGCACGATGCGCTCCAGGTTGCGCGCGCTGTCGAGGCCGAACGCCGTCGCAAGTCCGTGCGCGCCGGTGAGGATCGCGCCGTCGAGATCCGCCTGAGCAAAATCCGCGCCGGTAAGATCCGCACCCGTCAGATCGGCGCGAGAAAGATCGGCGCGCGCCAGTGTTGCGCCCCTAAGGTTCGCGCCGCGCAAGTTGGCGAAGGAAAGCAGCGCATAGCTGAGGTCCGCGCCGGCGAGGTTGGCCTGTGAAAGATTCGCCCCGGCAAGCTCCGTACGCCACAAGTTCTCGATGAAACCTGTTTTGTTGAATGGCGAGAACTTCGCCCCTGAGAGATCTGCGCCGGAGAAGTTGGCACGGCTGAAGCGGCCGAAAATGCGCGAGCGCGTGAGCTTGGCGTCGGCGAAGCTGGCCGGCTCGCCATCCCGTACCGCAAGTCCCGCAGAACTCGAAGGCCGCAGAAAGCTGGTGTCGGCGAGATTGGCGCCGTCGAAGCGCGCGCCGATGATCACGACGCGGTCGAGCCGGGCGCCCTGCAGGTCAGCACCGGTGAGATCCGTGCCGGAAAGGTCCGCACCGAAGAGATTGCTCCCCGCAAGCGTCGCCGCCTTGAAATCGAGGCCGCTCAAGTCGAGGTCGTGCAGGTCGAGCCCACGCAGTTGCAGGGGCGCGGCTCGATCCGCCGCATGTAGCCGTGCGGCAAGCTCGTGAACGGTGATATCTGCGCCCGGCGCAGCGCCCGCGAGCACAAAGCTGGACAGCGCAGCGGATGCGCCGCTGAGGAGGCGTCTGCGATCAATCATGGGGCAAGCCCGGTTTTACTGCGCTGCGCAATAGACGTATCGCCTCGCGCACGGTCGCAAGACGCACCGCCTGCCGCCCAATGTCGCCGAAGCGGCATTCGCTAACTTGGGTGTCCTCGCCCTTAACAGCAACGCCGACATAAACGATCCCGACAGGCTTTTCCGCCGTGCCCCCGTCAGGGCCCGCAATGCCGGTAACCGAGACCGCGATATGCGCCGGCGTGCGCGAGAGCGCGCCGTCCGCCATCGCGCGGGCCACCTGCTCACTCACCGCGCCGTGTCGGGCGATCATCTCGGCGGGTACGCCGAGGAGTTCTGTTTTAGCCGCATTCGAATAAGTGACGAAGCCGCGCTCCACCATGCCGGACGAGCCGGGAATCTCAGTCAAGAGACCGGCGATGAGGCCGCCCGTACAGCTCTCCGCCGTGGCGACGAGCAACGCGTGACGTTGCAGCTCATCCAGTAGCGCGCTGGCCTCGTCATAAAGTTCCGGGGGGAAGATCGTGCTCATGGGCCTCTCGCGTGCGCCGCCGCAACGGAAAACGGGCGGTGCCGTCGGCACCGCCCGTTGATAGTCATGCGAACCCAGTCCGAGGTCAAACGTCCTCGACCTCAGGCCGGCGCCAGCTTCTCAGCCTGATGTAGAAGGCTATCGAGAACGTTGAGGCTCTCGGCACCCATCACGTTGAAGGCGCGCTTCTGAGCGTCCTGCCAGATGGGAAAGGCGTCCTTCAGAACGGCCTGACCCTTCGGTGTCAGGTGCAGGCCACGCCCTCGGCGCCCTGCCGGCGGATCCATGTTGATGTGACCCAGCGCCAGCAGACGCTTGAGATTGCGTGACAGCGTCGATTTCTCGATGTCGAGCTCGTGTCCGATCTCGACCGCAGTGATTGCATCGCGCGCAGCAAGCTGAGCGAGCAGCGTATACTGGCTAGCGGTAATACCGAGCGGCCGCATTGCATCGTCGTAGACGCGCGTGACGATACGCGAAAGCTGGCGCACGCGCGTAGCAAGACAGGCGTTTGCGGTTGTCTCGGCGATGTCGGCAATGCTGGCGGTCTCGACCGGCTTGCGCTCCAGCGTGTTGGTCATCACGTTCATGTCGGCCCCCGAGTTCGTGGTCATACAACCACCCATTGGGGTTTGATGCCGCGATTCTGTCGCAGGGGTCAAATGGGGAACGACAACTTAATGCGTGTCAAAGCGCCCTGGTCGGCATGAGAATGGTCGCGGTTGCCATAGCCGCAATTCCTTCTTCGCGGCCGACGAAGCCCAGCCGCTCCATCGTCGTCGCTTTGATACCGACGCGGTCCGGTTCTATGCGAAGGACTTCCGCGATGGTCGCGCTCATTTTCTGCCGGTGCGGCCCGATTTTCGGTGCTTCGCACAGCAGCGTGACATCGACGTTTGAGATCCGGGCGCCGCGGTTACGGACGCGCTCACCCGCATCGGCGAGGAATATGTGCGAGCGCGCGCCGCGCCAACGCTCATCGCTAGGCGGGAAGTGCTGTCCGATATCGCCGTCGCCGATGGCGCCCAGCAGTGCGTCAGTAAGCGCGTGCAATCCGACATCCGCGTCTGAATGCCCTTCGAGCCGTTGGGTATGGGGAATTGCTACGCCGCACAGCCACACATGATCGCCGGGCGCAAAGCGGTGGACGTCAAATCCCGTGCCGACACGCGGCTCAAACATGACGCGCGATTGCAGCAGCCTTTCGGCGAGGTCCACGTCGGCGGCGGTCGTAAGCTTCATGTTGTTATCCCCGGAGGCCACGAGGCGCACGGGCATTCCTGCCCATTCGGCGAGGCCGGCATCGTCGGTGAAGTCGTCGCGGCCCTCGGCGGCCGCGCGCCGGTGTGCATCGAGGATAGCGGCGAAATGAAACGCTTGCGGCGTCTGCGCCCGCCATAGGCCCGCGCGCTCTACGGTGCCTGCGATAGTGCCGTCGGAGGTGATCCGTTTCAGCGTATCGGCCACCGGCTCGGCCGCTATTGCGCCGGGCACGGTATCGAGTGCGCCAATGAGTTCATCGACGAGTTGAGCTGAGAGGAACGGGCGGGCGGCATCGTGGATCAGCACCCGGTCGGGAGCGCCCGCCGCGAGCGCTTCCAGGCCGGCGAGGGCTGAGGCTTGCCGGGTGTCGCCCCCGGCCACCGGCGGCATCAGGCGATCTGCCCACGCCGCGGTGGCCCGCCCGTAGAGGGCCGCGTCCGCCGGATTATAGACGACGACAATCCGGTCGATCCGGGGATGCGCGGCCAGCAAGTCGATGGAGTGCGCAAGAACCGGGCGGCCGGCGAGCGGCTGGTACTGCTTAGGGACAGCCCCGCCCGTGTCGGAATCGGTCCGGGCGCGCGATCCGCGGCCCGCTGCTACGATTACCGCCGCTGTCTTCACCATATCGCACCTGCCGTGAAAGCCCCGGCCTGCTTATCCAGTACGGCGTCTTTGAGCAAATCGGTCCCCACAGCTCTGTTCGCGCTTGCGAACACTCGGTTGACGCCGTATCTTGCCCAAATCAAGTGCAACCAATATCGCTGCCTAAAAAATGAGCGAACCCCCCGCCAAGCAGCCCAGCCCTCTCACCATTGGCGGCCGCAGTGTACCCAATCGGGTGCTGCTCGCACCGATGTCGGGCGTTACCGACTTGCCGTTCCGCAAAATTGCCCACGACCTCGGAGCCGGCCTCGTCGTTTCGGAAATGGTTGCCAGCGATGAGCTGCTGCGCCAGCGCGTTGATGTCCTGCGCCGCACCGAGGGCGCTGAACTGTCCCCTCGTGCCATACAACTCGTCGGCCGTGAGGCCCACTGGATGGCGGAGGGCGCCCGCATCGTCGCAGGTCTGGGCGCGGACATCATCGATATCAACATGGGCTGTCCGGCCCGCGAGGTCACGGGGAAACTCTCCGGCAGCGCCCTGATGCGCGATCTTGACCATGCGCTCTCGCTCATCGAGGCCGTCGTGCGTGCCGTGAAAGTTCCGGTGACGCTGAAGATGCGCCTCGGCTGGGATGAGAAGAGCCGCAATGCGCCCGCGCTCGCGCGCCGGGCGGAGGAGGCCGGCGTGCAAATGATCACCGTGCACGGGCGCACGCGCAACCAGTTCTTCAAGGGCCGCGCCGACTGGAGGGCCGTGCGCGATGTATGCAATGCCGTCTCGGTTCCCGTCATCGTCAACGGCGACATTGCCTCCGCAGAGGATGCAGCCGAAGCGCTCGGAGCATCGGGAGCGGCAGGCGTGATGATCGGGCGTGGCGCCTATGGCGCGCCGTGGCTGCCCGGGCGCATCGCGGAATATCTGGCGCGCGGCACGCGGCCGACGCCGCCCCCGATGCGCGAGCAGTCCGCCATTGCCTGCGCCCACGTCGAAGCCATGCTGAACCACTACGGCGAATCTCTCGGCCTGCGCAACGCACGCAAGCACATCGGCTGGTATCTGGAGAAGAGCGGCCGCCCGCTTGAAACCGTGAAGGCCTGGCGCCGACGGCTATGCACGGAGGAAGACCCAGCTCGAGCGCTGCACGGTCTGGCAGCATTCTACGAGGAGGAGGTCGCTGCATGAGCTCAGCGGCAACAGCAGCGCCCCGGAGCGCCGCCACTTCGCGGCGCCCGTTGGAGCACGATCTGTTGCTGGCGGCTTTGCCGCATCCGATCATCGTGCTCTCTCCCGAGAACCGCATCGTCTACGCGAACGCGGCCGCCGAAGCGTTTCTTTCCAGCGGCATTGCGCTTCTGAAGCGCGCCAAGCTGGACGAGGTCGTGGCGTTCGGTTGCCCGCTGCTCGCCCTCGTGGAGCAGGTCCGCAATTCCGGCGTCACGGTCAACGAATACAGCGTCGAGGTGGCCGGCCCGAAGTTTCAAAGCCCGAAGCTCGTCGACGTCTACGGCGGGCCGATGACGGACAATCCCGATCTTGTTGTGTTGATGCTTCAGCAGCGCAACATGGCTCAGATGATCGAACGCCAACTCACCCACCGCGCCGCTGCCCGCTCCGTTTCGGGGCTTGCCGCGGTCCTTGCCCACGAAATCAAAAATCCGCTGTCAGGCATTCGCGGCGCCGCGCAGCTTCTCGAGCAGGGACTGAGCGATTCCGACCGCTCACTCACGCAGCTCATCTGCTCGGAGACAGACCGCATCCGCAATCTCGTCGATCGTATGGAGGTCTTCGGCGACGAGCGCCCGCTCATCAAGGAGCCGGTGAACATCCACGACGTGCTCGATCACGTGCGCCGGCTTTGCGAATCCGGGTTTGGCCGAAGCATTCGCTTCATCGAGGACTACGACCCTTCGCTGCCGCCCGTTCCCGGCAATCGCGACAAGCTGGTGCAGGCGATCCTCAATCTCGTGAAGAACGCGGTGGAAGCGATCGGCGATAACAAATCCCAGGGCCGCATCATCATGCAGACCTCGTTCCGCCCCGGCGTGCGGCTCTCAGTTCCAGGTTCGGGTACCCGCGTTAGCCTGCCGCTGATGATTCAAATCGAGGACAACGGCGCCGGCGTTCCTGAAAATCTGCGCGAGCACCTCTTCGACCCGTTCGTCACCACCAAGCCCAATGGAACCGGTCTCGGGCTCGCCCTTGTCGCCAAGATCATCAACGACCACGGCGGCATCATCGAGCTCGACAGCGAGCCCAACCGCACCGTTTTTCGTGTCCTCCTTCCTATGGAGGCGAGATCCTCCGTCCGCAATCTCCGCCGCAGCCCGAGGTAACCGACATGGCCCGTGGCACTATCCTCATTGCCGATGACGATACTGCGATCCGCACTGTGTTGAACCAGGCACTGGCACGGGCAGGATACGCACCACGGGCAACCGGAAACGCAACGACGCTATGGCGCTGGGTGAGCCAGGGCGAGGGCGATGTCGTGCTGACCGACGTCGTGATGCCGGACGAGAACGCCTTCGACCTCATCCCGCGCATCAAGAAGATCCGGCCCGATCTCCCCATCATCGTCATGAGCGCGCAGAACACGCTGATGACGGCGCTCACGGCCGCGGAGAAGGGCGCCTACGAATATCTCCCCAAGCCATTCGATCTCAACGAGGTGGTGTCCGTTGTCGGCCGCGCGCTCACCCAGCCGGGCCAGCGCCTGCAGCGCCCCGCGCAGGAAATCGAGAACGAGGAGCTTCCCCTCATCGGCCGCTCACCGGCGATGCAGGAAATCTACCGCGTCCTCGCCCGCCTGACGCAGACCGATCTTACCGTGATGATCAACGGGGAGAGCGGCACCGGCAAGGAGTTGGTGGCCCGCGTGCTGCATGATTATGGCCGCCGCCGCCAGGGCCCGTTCGTGGCGATCAACATGGCGGCCATCCCGCGGGAGCTGGTCGAGAGCGAACTTTTCGGCCACGAGAAGGGCGCCTTCACCGGCGCCCAGACCCGCACCCAAGGTCGCTTCGAGCAGGCCGAGGGCGGCACGCTGTTCCTCGACGAGATCGGCGACATGCCTCTCGACGCGCAAACGCGGCTTCTGCGTGTGTTGCAGGAAGGCGAGTACACAACGGTGGGTGGACGCACGCCGATCAAGACCAACGTGCGCATCATCGCCGCCACCCACCGCGATCTTAAATCCCAGATCGCGCAGGGGCTTTTCCGCGAAGACCTGTACTACCGTCTCAACGTCGTTCCGATCCGCATTCCCCCGCTACGCGAGCGCCTCGAGGACGTCGGTGATCTCGTGCGCCACTTCCTGCGGCAGGCGACACGGGTCGGTCTCGGCCAGAAATCGATCGAGACCGCGGCCATCGACCGGTTGAAGGCCCACCCCTGGCCCGGCAATGTGCGGGAACTTGAGAATTTCGTCCGCCGTCTTGCCGCTCTCTATACCCAGGACACCATCACCCGAGAGATCATCGAGCAGGAACTCGCCGACGCGCTGCCCGCGAAGGCGAGCGACCTTGGCGGGAGCGAGACAAAGGACCTTTCCGAGCAGGTCGAACGCTACCTTGCCGGATACTTCGCGGGATTCGGCAAGGATCTACCCCCGCCCGGCCTCTACGACCGGGTCATCCGGCAGGTCGAGCTGCCGCTGCTGACGGCTGCGCTGGCGGCAACACGCGGCAACCAGATCCGGGCTGCGGAACTCTTAGGCCTCAACCGCAACACGCTGCGTTCCCGCATCAGGGCGCTGGATATTCGCGTGTTCCGCACGCCGCAGTCCTAGGCGCCGCGACAGAGCCATTGAAAGTCCCGGATTATCCGCTTCCTGGCTTGCTTTCCCGGGCAGCCGGCGTTACCAATCCGCCACGTCGCGAAAATGTCACAGTCTGTTGTTTCGCTGTGATTTCGCATCTGGCGACCCGAGCGGTCGGCGGACACAGACAAACGGTCCCCCCGGGCCCTACAACGAAAGTGCGCTGATGACGGCCGTGCAGGTTGCGCCACAGCGAGGTCAAAGCTTGGAAGAGGGCCACTCGGCGCTCAACCCGAGCGATAGGGCCTTTTGGATCGGGCTGTGCCTCGTCCTGCTTTCGCTCGTCTCGGCCTTTGCGACCTATCTCATCCTCACCGATCTGACGCCGATCAGGCCGCGCAACGAGGTTGTGCTGGTCGTGCTGGCCATCAACGTTCTGTTGATCATCTCGATGATCGCGCTGCTCACCTGGCAGATCGTCGGTCTCGCCCGAGCATGGCGACAGCGCATTCCGGGCGCGCGACTTCACATTCGCATCGTCGCGCTGTTCTCCGTCATTGCTGCCCTGCCGACGCTGCTGCTGGCCATCGGCGCCACCGTCACCTTCTCGCGCTCGCTCGATGGCTGGTTCGCGACCAGCACGCGCGCCATCGTTGCGAGTTCCGCGGACGTCGCGAACGCCTACCTCGACGAGCACGGCCAAGTGATCCGCACCGACATCGTCAACATGGCGCGCGATCTCGACATGGCGGCGGCCTCCATTGCCGGCGATCCGGCACGGCTGCAGCGACTGGTCATGGTGCAGGCGGGGCTGCGCGACCTCCCCGCTGCCTACATCATTGACAGCAACGGCCAGCCCGTCGTTGAGACGAGCGTCGACAGCCGGTTGCCCTATGTAAGTCCGCCCCGCAGTGCCATCGCGCAAGCCGCAGAGGGTCAAGTTGCACTGCTGATGCCCAGCGCACGCAGCTACCGCGTCGGTGCCGTTGCGCGGCTCGAGCGCTATCCCGGCAACTACCTTTACGTGATGCGCGGCGTGAGCCCGCAGGTGATCGAGCACCTGAAGCTGACCGCGCAGAATGCCGACCAGTTCAACCGTCTGCGAAAGGCGCGAGGCGGCCTCAAGATTGCGCACGGTCTCATGTATCTGATGATCTCGATGACCGCGATGCTCGCGGCCATCTGGATCGGCATGTGGTTCGCCGGGCGTTTTGTAGCGCCGATCCGCCGCTTGATCGGCGCGGCACAGCAAGTCTCGACGGGAAACCTCAACATCGAGCTGCCCGAAAAGCGCGGCGAGGGCGATTTGCGCAGGCTATCGCAAACGTTCAACACGATGACGCGCGAGCTCAAGAACCAGCGCGACGCGCTCGTCACCGCGAACGAGCAGCTTACCGAACGGCGCCACTTCATGGAGGCGGTGCTGTCCGGCGTTTCAGCGGGCGTAATCGGTCTCGACAGTCAGGATCGTATCACACTCGTCAGCCGTGCAGCAGGCGACCTGCTCGGCATACGCGATGCCGAACTGATCGGCGAGAAATTGCGCGACGCTATTCCGGCCTTCGGCACCGTGCTCGACAAACAGGACGAGCACACCCTGAAGCGCTCCCAGGAGGAGGTGACACTCTACGTCGGGGGTGAGGAGCGCACCTTCGCTGTGATGGTGACCCGCGAGCGCGCCAGCGACGGCGATGTCGGATCGGTTGTCACCTTTGACGACGTGACCGATCTGGTCGTAGCCCAGCGCACGGCGGCGTGGGCGGACGTTGCGCGTCGCATCGCCCACGAGATTAAGAACCCGCTCACGCCGATACAACTTTCGGCCGAGCGCCTACGCCGCAAATATTCCAAGACCATCGAGAACGATCGCGAGACGTTCGACCGCCTGACGATGACCATCGAGCGCCAGGTGAGCGACCTCAAGACCATGGTGGACGAGTTCGCTGAATTCGCGCGCATGCCCAAGCCGGAAATGGCGCCGAGCGACTTACGCCAGGCCGTGCAGGAGCCGGTCGTGCTGTTCCGCGAAGGCCACCGCGACATCGACTATGTCCTCAGCCTGCCGGACAAGCCGCTGAACATGTCCATCGATCGCCGCCTCATCACGCGCGCGGTCACCAATCTCGTGAAGAACGCCAGCGAGGCTGTCGAAACCGCACGCGAGGCGGCGCTGAAGGACGATCCGAACTGGAAGGGCAAGATCGAGACGATCCTCACCCCGCTTGCCGATCGCGTCACCATCGAGGTGATCGACAACGGCACGGGCCTGCCGAAGCAGAACCGGGTGCGCCTCACCGAGCCGTACGTCACCACCAAGGGGCACAAAGGTACCGGCCTCGGCCTCGCCATGGTGCAGAAGATCACCGAGCAGCATGGGGGGACGCTGTCTTTGGAGGACGCTCCCCCAGCCCCCGGCCGCGCACACGGTGCGCTGGTGCGGATCACCTTGCCGCTCGTACTTGAACACGGGCCGGTCCGTCCGGCTTCACCCAATTCGTCAACCGAACAAGCCGTGGCCCACTAGGCCCATCTATTCTGCCGAAGGAGCACTGACTGATGGCTGCAGACATCCTGATCGTCGATGACGAGGCCGATATCCGCGACCTCGTCGCCGGCATCCTCGAGGACGAAGGGCACAGCGCACGGCTGGCACGGGACAGCGACGAGGCGCTGAAAGCGATTGAAGAGCGCCGCCCGCATCTGGTGGTGCTCGACATCTGGCTGCAGGGCAGCCGTCTCGACGGACTGGAGGTGCTTTCCTACATCAAGCGCACCTATCCAGACCTCCCGGTGGTGATCATCTCGGGCCACGGCAACATCGAAACGGCCGTCACAGCGATCAAGCGCGGCGCCTACGACTACATCGAAAAGCCGTTCAAGGCGGACAGGCTGATCCTCGTCACGCTGCGCGCGCTCGAAGCATCGCAGTTGAAGCGCGAAGTGAAGGAGCTGCGCGAGCGCTCGACGTTCAGCGCCGACATGGTCGGCAAGTCGCCCGCTATCAATCAGCTCCGCAATGCACTCGACCGCGTAGCGCCGACGAACAGCCGCATTCTCATCCGCGGTGCGTCGGGCTCGGGCAAGGAGCTGGCGGCGCGCGTCATCCATATGAAATCGGCGCGCGCCGAAGGCCCATTCGTGGTGCTCAACGCCGCGGCGATGGCGCCTGACCGCGTCGAAGAAGAGCTGTTCGGCACCGAAGACCGCACCGGCGGACCGCGTAAGGTCGGCGCGCTGGAGGAGGCGCACGGCGGCACCCTTTACATCGACGAAGTCGCAGACATGCCGATCGAGACCCAGGGTAAGGTGCTGCGCGTGCTCGTCGAGCAGAAATTCCTGCGCATCGGCGGCAGCCAGAAGGTGGCGGTCGACGTGCGCATCATCTCCTCCACCAGCCGCGACCTCGAGCGCGAGATCGCCGAAGGCCGCTTCCGCGAGGATCTCTATCATCGCCTGAACGTGGTGCCGCTGCGCGTACCTGGCCTTGCGGAGCGCCGCGAGGACATCCCCGAACTGATCCAGTTTTTTGTCGCCCAGCTCTCGAATGCCTCGGGCCTCGCGCCGCGTCGCATCGGAGAGGACGCGATCGCCGTGCTGCAGGCGCACGACTGGCCGGGCAACGTGCGCGAATTGCGTAACAACATCGAGCGCCTGATGATCCTCGCCGGCGGCGATCCTTCGACCGTTATCACGGCCGAAATGTTACCCGAGGAGATCGGATCGAACGTGCCGCTGCCCGTCAACGGGGGCGCGGAGCACCTGATGTCGCTTCCCTTGCGCGAGGCGCGCGAGATCTTCGAGCGCGAATATCTGCTGGCGCAGATCAACCGCTTCGGTGGCAACATCTCGCGCACCGCGGAGTTCGTCGGCATGGAGCGTTCGGCGCTGCACCGCAAGCTACGGGCTCTCGGCGTTTCCTCCGAGCACCGCGGCATGGAGGTCCGTCAAGTCTGACGGTCCACCCAACACGCGCCGACAAATCTAGCCGCTCGACCTTCAGGGGCACTCGGCAACGTTCGATCATCAGCGTCCACGGAAATTCCATGTCCCGCATCGTCTACGTCAACGGCCGTTACGTGCCCTACGGTCAAGCCGCCGTGCACGTAGAGGATCGCGGCTTTCAGCTCGGGGACGCGATCTACGAGGTATGCGAGGTGAAGGGAGGGCGCCTCATCGACGAGGCCCGCCACATGGCCCGGCTGGAGCGCTCGCTCGGTGAGCTGCGAATCCCGCGGCCGATGTCAGCGCCGGCTTTGGCCCACGTGATGCGAGAGGTCATTCGCCGCAATCGCGTGCGCGAGGGTGCAGTCTATCTACAAGTCAGCCGAGGTGCCGGCCCGCGCGACTTCTATTTCCCGGGCCCCCAGATGGTGCCGACTGTGGTCTGCTTGGCGCGCGCACTCTCCCCGGCGGGTCCAGCGGCAAGAGCGCGCTCCGGTATCGCGGTCAAGTCGATGCCGGAGATCCGCTGGGGGCGGTGCGACATCAAGACCGTGATGCTTTTGCCGGCATGTTTGGCAAAGGAGGCGGCGCGTGAGGAGGGGGCGAGCGAAGCCTGGTTCGTCGACCGCGAGGGCTACGTCACCGAAGGCGCGTCGAGCAACGCCTGGATCGTTGATGATCAAGGAACTGTCATCACCCGGCCGCTGGGACCCGATATACTGCCCGGCGTAACACGCGCTACGGTGCGCGACGTATTGCAAAATGAGCAGATTAGGCTGATCGAGCGCCCATTCCTGCTCAGTGAAGCGCAGTCGGCGGGGGAGGCTTTTATTACTTCTGCAACGCAAACCGTGATGCCCGTCGTTCGCATCGATGGACAGGCTGTCGGAGATGGCAGACCAGGTCCCGTCGCGACGCTGTTGCGCCAAAGATTTCATCAGTTTGCCGCGATTTCAGACATCTGAAGCCGCTTCTTTTTGACGGTGGAGTTGGTATACCTTTTATAGTGCAGTGCGACATAACGTTATTATGTTACGGTCGCGACAAATGCCTATCGTGACCCGACAACCCAGCAGACCTAGAACAGGCGGATAAAAAAATGGGCGCAGATCGAGTCCAGAACCTTCAGGATACGTTCCTGAACCACGTGCGCAAGAACAAGACGCCGCTGACAATATTTTTGATCAATGGCGTCAAACTCCAGGGGATCGTAAGCTGGTTCGACAACTTCTGTGTGCTGCTAAGGCGCGACGGCCATTCCCAGCTCGTATATAAGCACGCGATATCGACCATCATGCCCGGGCAGCCGGTCCACCTCATGGAGACCGAGACGACTGAGGCTTAATCTCGGACGACTGAGATAGACGATCGCGTACACATTGCGGAACAGCGTGACGACGTCATCGAGCGGCGTGCTAAAGTTGCGCGCGCCCTCGTGCTCGTCCCAGACCTGAAACGCCCCACCGGCTCAGGCTCCGACGGTTCGGCGGGGATGGGCCGCACAGCGCCGCTCCATTCTCCGCATGACAGGCTTCAGGAGGCGACGGGCCTCGCGCAGGCCATCGATCTCGACGTCCGCGACAGCATTCTGGTGCCGGTGGCCAACCCGCGCCCCGCTACGCTGTTCGGGTCGGGAAAGGTGGAGAGCCTGAAGGCGATGATCGAGGCCGATGAAATTGGCCTCGTGATCATCGATCACCCGGTTTCGCCCATCCAGCAGCGCAACCTGGAGCGCGCATGGAACACCAAGGTGCTCGACCGCACCGGGCTCATACTCGAAATTTTCGGCCGCCGTGCGCGCACCCGCGAGGGCCGGCTGCAGGTGGAGCTGGCGCATCTTTCCTACCAAAAAAGCCGGCTCGTCCGCACGTGGACGCACTTGGAACGCCAGCGTGGCGGCTACGGCTTCCTCGGCGGCCCGGGCGAAGCGCAGATTGAGCTCGACCGCCGAATGATCGACGAGCGCATCATGGCCATACGTAAGGAGCTGGAAGTGGTGGTGCGCACCCGTGAGCTGCATCGCCAGGGGCGGCGGCGCGTGCCGTATCCGGTCGTTGCCATCGTCGGCTATACGAACGCAGGCAAATCGACGCTATTCAACCGCATCACCGGCGCTTCGGTTTTCGCCAAGCACCAGCTATTTGCCACGCTCGATCCCACGATGCGCGAGGTGCGCCTCCAGAGCGGACGGCGCATCATCCTCTCAGATACGGTCGGCTTCATCTCCGATCTTCCGACCATGCTCGTCGCCGCGTTCCGGGCGACGCTGGAGGAGGTGATCGAGGCCGATCTCATTTTGCACGTACGCGACATCTCCCACTCGGAATCCGACAGTCAGGCTCGGGATGTCGAAGCAGTTCTGACCGATCTCGGGATCGACACGCTCGCCGCTGGAGCACCGATCCTCGAAGTATGGAACAAGGTCGATCTGCTCTCCGAGGTGACGCGGGAGCAGGCCGAAAGCGCGGCGCGCTGGGCGGAGCATCCCCCGGTGCTCGTTTCCGCCGTAACCGGCGAAGGTTTCGACGCCCTTCTGGCGGCGATCGATGCCCAGCTCGGCAAGGGCGATAGCATCCTCGAGCTGGTCATCCCCCCGCACGAAGGCCGGCTGATCAACTGGCTTTACGAGGAAGCCGAGGTGCTCGACCGCGAGGCGCTCGATACCGGAGACGTACGTGCGCGGGTTCGCGTCGCCGCGGAGAAGAAGCAGCGCCTTCTGACCCAAGCCCATCGTGCGGGCGTCATCGCGACACCGGCAGAATAGCGTGCCGTAAGCGCTCGAGGGCGCCGCGGCCAGCGGAGCTTTCAACCAAGCCGAAAGCATAAACTCAGAACGCTAACCGTCACCCCGCGCATCTTTGCCGGTCCTTACGGCAAAGAAGCCTATGCCTTCACCTCAACCCGAGTGGAGGCACCATGACTTCGATGCACGATGAGGCGAGAGGCGGGGACGCCGATACGGCCAAACTGCTGTTGGCGCGGCGCGACCTGCTCCTGACCGGGACGGCAGCCGCGGCCGCGTCGATCCTTCCAGCCACCGCCAGCTTTGCCGAGGCGCCGAACAGCCATTCGATGTCGGTTCTGCCAACGACCGACGAGGGCCGCGCGTTCATGACGATGGCGCTGGAGAAAATGCGCCAGGCGGGCGTCGTCGATAAAACCGGCGGTCCGTTCGGCGCGGTCGTCGTGCTCGATGGCGAGGTCCTCGCAATCGCCGGCAACAGCGTGATGAGCGACAACGATCCATCCGCACACGCCGAGGTGAACGCGCTGCGCGTAGCGTGCCGTAAGCTCGGCAGCCCGCACCTCAAGGGCGCGATCATGTATTCGAGCTGCGAGCCCTGTCCGATGTGTTTCTCGACCGCCTACTGGGCACGCGTCGCCAAGATATTCTACGCAGCCTCCTATGCGGACTATGCCGATCTCTTCGACGATGCGAACATCGCCAAGGATCTCACGCTTCCTTACGAGGAGCGGCAGGTCGCGATGCAGCAGATCATGCGTCCCGATGCGCAAAAGGTCTGGGATGAGTTCCGCCGCACCCCCGGCGGCGCGCGCTACTGAATCACCGGCGCGCCACCGCGCAACTGCGCAGAAGGTGCGGCTTGCATTCGCGTCACAGCGCGCCCCCATTCGCCGCTGTGATGCGTCTCTTCCTCATTTCCGGCCCGGTCGGATGGCCCAATCGGATTTGCAATTCGATTCGCCAATAACGTGAGGGGGTAAAAAATGCGGAAGCTGCTTGAGCAACTTGAGGATATGCACATCAGGGTTGCGGAGGCTGCCACCCACGAGGAGGCCCTGATCAAATCCCTGGGCGATGCGCTCGAACGGCTGGATCAGCAGTTGCTGTCCGACGTGCAGACCATCGCCAGCGATCACCAGGCACGGCGCACAGCCATTCTGGGTGAGCTGCACGGGCTGGCATCGAGCATCGGTATGTTCCAGGCGTCGCCTCAACACGCCGCAATCGAAGCTGAGCCGGCCAACTATCTTCCCAGTGCCGGCGACTGGCGGCAGGCAACGAGCAACATCGCTGAGGAGTACGATGGTTCAGTGGTGCAGCCAGCAGGGCCGCACGCCGTGCATCCCCACGAAATCCATCAGCATCAACATCAGCAACGGCCCGCGCGTGTGCCGTTGAGCCTCGTCGACCGCAACAAGCGCCGCGCCGTGGGCTGAGCAAATCGCGTCGCTCGCCGATCAGCGGTCGGTGGGCGGCGCGTATCTCCACTCGTTGCGGCTCTCCTGTATCGCGCCTTCGGGGATTACTCCCTTGGGACCGCTGGAGGGTAGCCCCCGCGTCGGCTCCGGGTTGACGCGCTGAGGCTTTGGCACGATGCGAAGCTGCTCACGTATCGTCTCGACATTCTGCCCCGGCACGGGGGGAGTATCTTGGCGAAGATCGTGCGGCAGGTTCTGTGCCTGCGTTACGCTGGCGCATAGCGCAACGGCCGCGATCAATGCAGGAAAACGCATATCTTGGCCTCACTGTTCGTCCATCACTAACTATACAACGCGGGTCTGGGTCGATTGTTCAGGGCCCGTGAACCGGCGTTGTGTGCCACTCCGCCTTGCAATCGCCATGACCGCGTGCCATATCGGCCCCATCGCTCGAGACCCACTCGGGCGGACATCGGTGCTCCAGCCGCGTGAACGGACGATGTTTCAAGGCCCTCGGCTCATTTGCCGGCGGCGGTCCCTGTCGTCCTCCTGTTGAGCGCCTCTGATACCCTCTTCATTCGATAGCCCAGGCCACGCGGGGCTCTCTTCGTACCGCCGCGTTAGCGCGCGGCCCGGTCGGCGTGCGCGCCGCCGTGGCCGCCGTCCGGCCTGCACATGAAAGATATCCATTTGACGACTGAAACGACGACACCTTCGTTCACGGCGCTCGGCCTCGATCCGGCGCTGCTGAAGGCGCTGGAAGCCGAAGGCTACACAACCCCGACACCTATTCAGGCGCAGGCGATTCCCGGCGTGATGGCCGGGCGCGACCTCATGGGAATTGCCCAGACCGGCACCGGCAAGACCGCCGCCTTTGCACTGCCGATCCTGCATCGTCTGGCTGCCGACCGCCGTCCGCCGCTGCGGTGCGGCGCGCGTGCGCTCATCCTTTCGCCAACCCGTGAGCTTGCGACGCAGATTGCGGATAGCTTTCGCACCTACGGTCGCCACACGGGCCTCAGCGTCACGGTGATGTTCGGCGGCATGCCGTTCCGTCCGCAGGTCAATGCGATGGCACGCGGCGTCGACATCCTCGTCGCGACACCCGGTCGCCTCATCGATCACCTCGATCAGCGTAGCGTGAACCTTTCGGGCACCGAGATCCTCGTGCTGGACGAGGCCGATCAGATGCTCGACATGGGCTTCATCGCCCCGATCCGGCGGATCCTCTCGAAGCTTTCGCAGCGCCGCCAGAGCCTGTTCTTCTCAGCGACGATGCCGCGCGAGATCAACACGCTTGCGAGTGAGATGCTGCGTGACCCGCTACGCGTTGCCGTGACTCCAGTATCGAAGACCGCCGACCGGGTGACGCAAAGCGTCATCCACATCGAGCCCCAGAAGAAGCAGGCACTGCTCATCGAGCTGTTCGGTGATCCGGCGCTGAAGCGCACGCTCGTCTTCACGCGCACCAAGCGCGGTGCCGATAAGGTCGCGCGCCACCTCGGCGCCGCGGGTATTCCCGTCGCAGCCATCCATGGCAACAAGAGCCAACGCCAGCGTGAGAATGCGCTCGCCGATTTCCGCAACGGGCGCATTCGCGGCCTCATCGCGACCGATATCGCAGCGCGCGGCATCGACATCGACGAGGTGACTCACGTCGTCAATTACGAGCTGCCGAACATCCCGGAAAGCTATGTGCACCGCATCGGCCGCACCGCGCGCGCCGGCGCGGAGGGCATCGCAATCTCGCTGTGTGCGGGCGAGGAGAACGCCTATCTGCGCGACATCGAACGCGTGACGCGTCAGCAGATTCCGGCTTCCGATCGCAGGGGTGATGCAACCCTCGTCGCAGCGTCCGTTCCAGCGGGTGAGAAGCCGGAGCGGGATCGGGGCGCAGACCGCAGCCGCCCGGGCGCCTCGCGCAGCGAGCGCGGCGGCTTCGCCGGCAGCCGCGACGCCGACAGCAAAGGACGCGGCGAACGCGCCCGGCGCCGGCCGGATCGGCAAGGCGAAGGCTTTGCCGCTCGCGGTGAGTCTCACCGCGGCGAGCAAGGTGCGGGCGAGCGCCGCGTAGCCGAGGGCACAGCCCGCGACGGGCGACGCCAAGGCGGCGAACAGAACGGTGCCGGGCGTCTGCATAAAGCTCGACGGCCCGAAGCTCGCAGCCGTGATGGCGAAAGCAATGACGGCCGCCGCAACGATCATCGCAATGCCGAAGGCCGCCGCAATGGCCCCCGTCAAGACGAGCGCCGCAGCGAAGCACGCAACGGCGAACAGCGTCATGGCGATGGCCGCCGCAACGATAAGCGCCGTGCCGACGGTCCCCGTAGCGATGGTCCCCCCAACGAGTCGCGAAGCTCAGGCTCAGGTGCGCGCCAGCACGAAGGGCGCCGTCAGGGTGCGGGTGGCGGGCAGAAGCACGGCACGCAGCCGCGCCAGCGTTCGAAGCAGCGCGGCGGCGGAGGCGCCTTTTCCGGCCTGCCGCGTGGTACGGCCGCCAGCCACTAAGTACCGCATTTCGAAGTACACATCGCGCAGCGCTGTCTTTTTAGGCAGCGCTGCGTTTGCATTTAGAGTGCTTCCGGAAAAGTGGGGACCGGCTTTCTGATAAGAAGCACGAGCAATCAAAGAGCTGTAGAGGTCCGCCGGAGAGGAACCGCTCGCGCCCCATCGAGCGCGGTTGACCGTGGTACGCCCGGGCGGCCACACTCGCTCCCTCGAAAGGGAGAACGATGGACGGGACGCAACAGTCGGATCAGACGCAGGGCAGGGACGAGCCTTCGCTCGTTCGCGTGATGGGGCCGTGGCTGCTCCTCCTCTTCATCGTCGGCGATATTCTCGGCACGGGCATCTACGCGTTGACTGGCCAGGTCGCGAAGCATGTTGGCGGCGCGGTGTGGCTGCCTTTCCTGACGGCATTCGTTGTCGCGCTGCTGACGGCCTTCAGCTACCTCGAGCTCGTCACCAAGTACCCGCGTGCAGCGGGCGCCGCTCTTTACGTGCACCGCGCCTTTCGCATGCACTTCTTCACGTTCCTTATCGCCTTCGCCGTGATGTGCTCTGGGATCACGTCGGCATCGACTGCATCGCGCGCCTTCGCGGCGAACTTCTCCGATGCGCTGGGGCTAGGTTTGTCGGGCACGACTGGAATCACTGTCATTGGGCTTCTCTTCATGGCTGCGGTGGCGGTGATCAATCTGCGCGGTGTCGGCGAGAGCGTGAAGCTCAACGTACTTCTGACGTGCGTGGAGCTGACGGGGCTCCTCATCATCATCGTCATCGGCCTGTGGGCCATTGTCGGTGGCACAGGTGATCTCGCGCGGGCCTTCGAGTTCAACACCAGCGCGGACGGCAGCATCATCTGGGGCGTGATCGGCGGTACGACGCTGGCCTTCTTCGCCATGGTGGGCTTCGAAGATTCCGTGAACATGGCCGAAGAGACGAAGGACCCGAGCCGCATCTTTCCCAAGGTGCTGCTGGCAGGGCTACTCCTCACCGGCCTCATCTACGTGCTGGTCTCGATTTCGGCGATCGCACTCGTTCCACCCGACGAGCTGGGGCAGGGCGAAACGCCGCTTCTGAAGGTTGTCGAGGCGGGCGCGCCTTCATTCCCGGTCGGTGTGTTCGGATTCATCACCATGTTCGCGGTGGCGAACAGCGCCCTGATCAACATGCTGATGGCGAGCCGTCTCATCTATGGCATGAGCCGCGAGCATGTACTGCCGCCCGTGCTCGGTCGCATCCATCCACGCCGGCGCACGCCTTATGTTGCCATCGCCTTCACCACGCTTCTCGCCTTCGCACTCATCACCTTCGTAGGTGAGGTACCCGCGCTCGGGGGCACGACGGCGCTATTGCTGCTCGGCGTCTTCGCGGTTGTGAATGTTACGGTGCTGGTGCTGCGCAAAAATCCGGTCCAGCACAAGCACTTCCGCACGCCTAGCATCGTGGCGGTACTCGGCGCACTTACATGCGGATTCCTCGTCGGACCCTGGACGGGGCGCGACCCGCAGCAATACGTGATCGCAGCGATCTTGCTGGGCATCGGGATTGCGCTGTGGGCCGTGACGATGCTGATCAACCGCGCGACAGGCGAGCATGTAGGCGCGCCGCTGGGCTCCGATCTTTCCGAAGGCTGAATGGAAAGATGACTACGCAGAAGGGCGGGCTGCACTGGCTTATCCGCCGCCTACTCTTTTTCCTCGGCCTTGGCCGCGTTCCACAGCTCGTCCATCTCGCTGAGCGTCGAGCGCTCCGGTGAGCTGCCCTGTTCGGCGAGCCGCGCTTCGATATAGCGGAAGCGGCGCACGAACTTGCCGTTGGCCGCACGGAGCGCGGCTTCTGGATCGATGTCGAGATGCCGCGCAACGTTGGCCATCACGAAGAGAAGGTCGCCGAACTCCTCTTTGATCTGCGCTCCTCCATCGGCGCTGGTCGGCTCCCGGGCCGCGCCGGAGATCGCCGCTTCGAGCTCGCCGATCTCCTCGTGCAGCTTGGCGAACACGGGCGCGAGTGAGGGCCAGTCGAAACCCACCTTCGCCGCTTTGTTCTGCAACTTGATCGCGCGGGTGAGCGCGGGCAACGTTACGGGTACATCATCGAGCACACCGGCCGGCGCGTCGCGCTCCGCCTCGCTCTTCTCCAGCGCCTTGACGCGATCCCAGAACCCCGGCTCGACGCCGGCCGCGCGCTCCTCGTCCGTCCCGAACACGTGCGGATGGCGCCGGATCATCTTCGCGGTGATGGCTTCCACGACGTCGCCGAAGGTGAACGCCTCCTGCTCCTCGGCGATGCGCGCGTGATAGACCACCTGGAGCAGCAGATCGCCCAGTTCGGTTCTGAGTTCATCGAGGTCGCCGCGCCCGATCGCATCTGCCACTTCGTAGGCCTCCTCGATCGTGTAGGGGGCAATCGAGGCGAAGGTCTGCTCCTTGTCCCAGGGGCAGCCGGTCGCGGGATCACGCAGCGCTGCCATGATCTCGATGAGGCGGGAGATGTCTTTGGATGGCTTCATGCGCGCACCCTAGTCGATGGCGCCCGCGGCCGCGAGAGCGAGCTCGGTCGCGGCGGGACAGCGCCAACGCCGTGATCGGTCGCCCGAACCGGACCTAGAGCCCATCGGACCGACGGAAGCGCGTTTGGAGATTGTTTCGCCGCGCAGCTCCGGTCTAGCATCGCGGCGGGAGGGGCGTGTCGGCAGGCGGCCGCCCGACGGGCGGCACCAGTATGGTCATGCTACGCATTCTGGGGAACGGCGCCATCATCGCGGCGGAAATATCGGCGGTGGTGGCCGTCGCCGCATTCGCATTCTTCCACCCATTTGTGTTCGCCGCGGCGACGACGGGCTTGAGTTTCATCCTCGGCATGCAGCTCGAGGTTTCGCGGCTGCGCTATGAGCTACCGTTCTATTTCGGCGCCGGCGTGCCGCGAAGCCTGTTTCTCACCGGATGCGTCGGGTTCGTCGAAGCAGCCTTCAAGGCGGTGGTCGCCGGCGTCGCGACGCTCTTCACGTTTTCCGGGACGAATGCGGATCGGCTGTTCTGGGTGGCGGTGCTGTTCGGCGTGTGCGTCTACGCCGGCGCCAACCTGCTGCGCTACATCTCGATCAAGGCCGAGGCGCTGCCGATCCGCTGGGGTTACTTCCGGTTGGCACCGCTGCTCGGCCTTGCGTTCTCCGCCGGCATGGCGCTGCTCGCCGCGGCAGGGGTCTTGCCACAGCAGAGCGTCACCGGCCTCGGCTGGAAGATCATCTTCGAGACGCCGCAGAACCCTTCGGTCGAGCAGGTGAGCGAGTTGCTCTTTCAGCTCAAGCAAGCGTTCGAGCAGTTCATCGTGAGCGTGCTGAGCCAGGTGATGTCAACGGACTGGTCACGGCTCATCGCCATCGTCGTGAGCGTCAACGTGCTGTCGGGGTTCGTCAGCGCGGTCTATGCGGCGCTGATTGCGTCGGGTGTTCGCCGTGCGGAGCGGATGCTTCCGCAGGACTAAGACGTCAGAACCCGTAGCCGTGTGGCTGACCTGCAGCCGTCGGTGGATTTCCTGCTGCGGGCTTTGGTCCAGCGGCGCCCGGAGGACATATAGCCGACAAACCGAGAAGCCATAGGGGTGTTCGCATAATATATATTATGGAAAGCACAGGCACGGAGAGCGAGGCTTAACAGTTAGTTGATGGGTAAGCACAAGTCGTTTGGTGGCCCGGTCATGACGCCCAAGGGGCAATGCCGGGCCACTGCGTGTTGCTATGAAAAGCAGCGCTGGAGGTTTCGCTCTTACTTCTCGGCCTTCTCGTAGTTGTCCGCCACGAAGCGGTCGAGCAGCCGCACGCCCCAGCCAGCGCCCCAGCTCGGGCTGATCTCGGACTTCGGCGCGTCCATGGCCGTACCGGCGAGATCGATGTGCGCCCACGGCGTGTCCTTATGGACGAAGTATTTGATGAACGCCGCCGCGGTGCAGGAGCCGGCCCAGCGGCCGCCGATGTTCTTGATGTCACAATTTTTGGACTCGAGCATTTTGTCGTACGCCTTGTCGAGCGGCATCCGCCACAGCTTCTCGCCGGTCTCGGCGGAGGCTTCGAGAAGATCGGCTGCGAGCTTATCGTCGTTGGCGAAGAGACCGGCATACTCCTTACCGAGTGCGACCATGATTGCGCCGGTGAGGGTCGCGAGGTCGATCATCAGGCGCGGCTTGAAGCGCTCCTGAACGTAAGAGATGAGGTCGACCAGCACCAGGCGCCCCTCGGCGTCGGTGTTCAGTACCTCGACGGTGTTGCCCGAGTGCGCGCGCACGATATCGCCGGGGCGCGTCGCCGTGCCTGACGGCATGTTCTCGACGAGGCCGATGATGCCGATGGCGTTAACATTGGCTTTACGCTCGGCGAGCGCCTGCATGGTGCCGACTACGGCGGCCGCACCACCCATGTCACCTTTCATGTCCTCCATGCCGGCGGCGGGCTTGATGGAGATGCCACCGGTATCGAACACGACCCCTTTGCCGATGAAGCAGACCGGCTTGGCCCGCTTCGTTTTGGCCCCGTGCCACTGCATGATGGCGACACGCGCGGGGCGGACGCTGCCCTGGGCGACCGCCAGCAGCGCGCCCATTTTCAGCTCGGCAAGCTGGTCGGCGTCGAGAATCTCGACATCGAGGCCCGACGCCTCGAGCTCCTTCACGCGATCGGCGAACTCGACCGGACCGAGCGCATTCGCTGGCTCGTTGACGAGGTCGCGCGCGGTGACGATACCGTTGGCGAGCGCGGCGTAACGGGCATAGGCAGCCCGCGCCTTGTCGGGATCAGCACAATGGATGACGAGCTTCTGCAAGCCGTCGCGCTCGCCGTTGCCGTCCTCCTCGGAATTCTTCTTGGTCAGGTATTTGCTGAATTCGTAGCTGCGCAGATTGGCGCCGAAGGCGAGTAGCGCGGCGAGCATATCGGCCTTGATGCCGGCCACTTCAGGCGCTTCGGCGATAATGCTGGCGGACTTCGTCTTGCGCCCGGCGATGGCACCTGCAGCCGAGCCGCCCAGCAGCACCCAGTCGTTCTCATTCATCTCCCCGCCCTTGCCGGTGCCTAGCAGAAGGATGCGATTGACGCCACCGAGCTTCGGCGGAGCGAGCACTTCGAGACTCCCCTTGCGGCGTCCCTTGTATTGGCCCGCCTCCGCAGCCTTCGTCAGCGCGCCGCCAGCACGCTGGTCGAGCTCGCGCCCGCGGGCACTCAGCGCCGCGCCGTCGCCGGCCAGCACGAGAACCGTCGGCTCGAGGTCGGCGGAGAGCAATTGAAAATCGATTTCGGGGCGGGTGGTCATCGGGGCGGGGCTCCCAGAATTGGTTGCAGGTGGGGCTTCCCGCTCCTCGTGCGCAGAGAAGCGCGCGGGGCCCCTGCCAAACGGCAGCAACCCAAGCCATGCGTAGAAGGCAGGAAGTCAGAAACGTAGATCCATCCGAGCTACCCCGCGAGCGCCGCGCTTGCAAGCGAGCCCGGTCGCAATTAGGCGCCTCGGGTCGATCAAGCCCTTGTGTTCTCCTGCCTGTTCATGCTGTGTTCGCGAACGCGGAAGCTTGGCGCCCGGGGCGCGGCGTGCAAGATAGCCCTGGCCTTGAAGTACGTTGGGGAATGGGCCGAATTTCCGCCACGCTCGAATGGAACGAAGCTCGCATGGGACGGGCCCGGATGTCGGCTAATGGCCGACCCCGGGGGCATGGCACTCGGTCAGCATGAAAATTTTCGAAAGGTATGTCTTTCGGCAGGCCGGATCCGCTCTGCTCATCATCCTGTTGTCCCTCTCCAGCATCGTTTGGGTGGCGCTCGCCCTCCGTCAGCTCAACGTCGTGACGAGCCAAGGTCAGGACGTGTGGATGCTCATCAAGATGACGACGCTGGCGCTTCCTAATTTGATGGCGATCATCGCGCCCTTCTCCTTGCTCATCGCGGCGATACACACGCTCAACCGGCTGAACGGCGACAGCGAGCTGATCGTCTTGACTGCATCGGGCGCCACGATCTGGCGCGCGGCACGCCCTCTCCTGTTTCTCGGGCTGCTGGTCGCGGTGGGCGTTGCTTTTGTCAATCACATCGGCATGCCCTGGAGCCTCAAGCTCCTTCGCCAGTATATCGTGGAGGTGCGCGCCAACATCCTGACACAGGTGATCCAGCCGGGCGCCTTCTCCAGCCCCGAACAGGGCCTCACCTTCCACATCCGCGAGCGTGCGGCTAACGGCGAGCTGCTCGGCCTAATCGTGCACGACACGCGCAACCAGGCACTCAACCAGTCCTACCTCGCCGAGCGCGGCGTCATCGTCGAGCGAAAGCCCTCCAACTATCTTTTCATGAGCAACGGCCACATCGTCCGCCGCACTGACAAGGACGAGCCTGCGCAGATCATCGTCTTTGAAAAGTATGCAGTCGATCTCGATCAGTTCGAGAAGGAGCTGAATGAGGATAGCGATCTGAAACCGCGCGAGCGCTACCTCAACGAGCTGCTCTACCCCGAACCGACGAGCGGGAACTACCGGGCCGCGCCAGGTAAATTTCGCGCCGAGTTGCATGAGCGATTCTCCAATCCCCTTTATCCACTCGCCTTCGCTTTCATAGCGCTCGCGGCGGTGGGGCAGGCACATTCGACGCGCCAGAATCGCGTGCAGCAGGTGGCGATTGCCTTCGTGCTAGCCGCCGCCTTGCGCCTTGGGGGCCTCGCACTCAACAATTTCGTTGTGATGGATGCGGCCGCGACACCCTTCCTCTACGCGCTACCGCTGTCGGCCATCCTGGGTTCGATTTTCCTGATGGAGCGGGCGCGGCGCCGGTTGTCCACGTCGCGGTTCCCCGGGATCGTCCTCGATCCGGTCGCAGACGTGTTCGCCCATCTCGCCCGCCTTATCGGGCGGTGGCGTAGTGGCGTGCGCGCCCTCGCCGACCCAGGGCGCAGGTGACGGCCATGTTTCAAACCCGCACCCTCGGCCGCTACGTTGCCGGCAAGTTCCTGACTGGGATATTGGCGACGTTCCTACTTTGCTCGGTTCTGATCTATCTCATTGATTTCGTGGAGCTCTTGCGCCAGTCGGGCAAGCAGGGGGACGTGGCTTTGTCTACGCTCGCCGCGATCGCCTTCCTTCGGCTTCCTGCCTACGCCGAGTTTCTCATCGCATTCGCGGTGCTCGTCGGGTCCATCACCGCCCTCCTCCAGCTCAGCCGCAAGAGCGAGCTCACCGTGATGCGGGCCGGTGGCATGTCGGTCTGGCAGTTCCTGCGGCCCGGAATCTTCGTCGCCTTCATGGTTGGCGTGCTCACGGTCACCGTGTTCAATCCGCTGGCAGCCGCGAGCCGGGATGCGGCAGAAGATTTGTTCGCGGAGGCTTTCGGCCGGGAAACGAATCTGTTGCGATCGCGCTCTGGGACTTCTTGGCTGCGCCAGAACGGTGCCGATGGCCAATCGGTGATGAGCGCGGTCATGGCGACAAACCGCGGCCTCACGCTCCACGGGGTGTCAGTCTTCATTTTCGACACCCAAGGCCGGTTTGTGGAGCGAGTCGACGGCAAGCGAGCGGACCTGCACGAGGGCTACTGGGAGATCAAAGAAGCCTGGGTCGTGCGCATCGGCCGGGAGCCGGAAAAATTCGATATCTACCTAGTCTCCACATACCTTACACCCGATCGCGTCAGCGATGCCCTCGGCACCCTTTTCTCGGTGTCGTTCTGGGAGATGCCGGCCTTGATTGAAGTCGCTGAAAAAGCTCAGCTTTCATCCAGCCGCCTCCGGGTGCAGTACGAGGCGTTGATGTCAAGACCATTGTTGTGCGCAGCAATGGTCCTTTTGGCGGCCACTGTGTCGTTGCGGTCATTCCGCGGCGGAGGCATCCAGACTATGGTCATTACCGGACTGGTGGGGGGGTTCGGCTTCTTTCTTCTTTCGGAGGTCTCCCGACAAGTCGGTGTGGCTGGATTGACGCCTCCTTGGGCGGCGATCTGGTTGCCCGTGGTCCTCGTGATGATTGTCTCGGCTGCGGTACTGTTGCACCAGGAGGATGGCTGAGTGATGCGTGAAACGCGGGCACCGCAAGAGGGTTGCGGATCGTCACGCGTCACCTGCCGGCACCGTAAGGCTGCTGGCTGGGTGCGTTTGGCTGTGCTCGCGCTGTTCGCTGCTCCGCTT
>Ga0180223_1000232_pt1 | contig 89387 bp, 89 predicted proteins | sample eDN5th30CKraftOP_FD_151337 | JGI IMG/M metagenome (GOLD analysis project Ga0180223, IMG submission 151337) | Enriched Organic Plus compost microbial communities from Emeryville, California, USA - eDNA 5th pass 30_C Kraft OP (version 2) (version 2) ...
GAGCTTGTCCTCGATCCGCAACATCCACCAATCCGAGTACGGGTCGTCCTGCTCGGCGCCGCGCTTCATCTTGTTCATGGCGCCGATGAAGCCGTTGAGACCGATGATGCCGGGGCGCCCCTCGGTGGGCGCACGACCGTGCCAGATGCGCGAAGCGTGGTGCGTGTGCAGCGTCAGCGACATCGCGCTGCGCAGCGATCCGAGATTCAGTTGCAGGGGTTCTGTGCGTTCGTTGGCCATGGGAGCGACTCGCGGTGAAGGGTCGAGTCGCCAGCATCGGTATCGGCCGGAAGGCTGTCAGTCAACAAACCGCAGCCCATGCGCGCCCGGTTTGTTCCGCACGGAAGGCTGTGTGTGCCGGCTATCCCCTGGGGATAGCTCGGCGGAGTCGTTCGCGGCTCGCGCGGGGGTGAGACCGCGTTGCGGGGCTATGCCTCGCGAGGTCGGTACCAGGCGGCCCGTTGCCCCTCCACCTCACGGTAGCGAAGCTCGAACAATCGGCACTCGTGCACCACCTGCCGCCAACTGCTGCAGCCGTACTTGGCTGGAAGCTGCTCGGGATGCCGGTCCGCGATCCAGCGGCCAGCGGCGGCGATGGGTGTCCAGCCCTCGACGGCCAACTGCGCGGCGGCCTCGCGCAGCGCGCGAACGATGCCGGCGGCCGGCCAGTCCACCGTGCCGTCCGGCGCGATGCCATTGACCACCAGGTCGCGGAACACATCTGACTGGACGAATTCCGCTGCCAGGCGCCGCGCCTGATCCATGTGCTCGGCCCAGCCGCGCAGCTGCTCGAAGTGTTGATCGATGCGCGTGTAGGCGGAACCGAGTTCGTCCTGTGCAGCGCGACACCCGTCCACGGTCCATAGATCGTGCTGGTCGATGAAGTGGTGCACCAGGGTGTTGCGCAGCGATACCAGGTCTTTGAGGTCGGCCTGGGTCTTGGCGTAGTCCTGCGCAGACAGGCTCAGTTGCACGCGCGTGCGAAAGGAAATCACCTCGCCGGGAAGATCGTCGTCGCGTTCCTCGCCGCCATTTCCATCGGTGACGACATACGAACCAAACAGTTGTCCGACCAACGTGCCCAGGGTCTTGGTCGCGGCATCTTCGATCCGCGCTGCGCGAATGGCCTCCAGCGAATGCGCCGGTCCTGAAATCTCGTGGTGGGCCACGATGGCTTTCATGAGGCGCTCGTATTGTTGAAGGCGCAACAGGCATCTGCCCAGCAAGCGCTGAACGTCTCGCTGTAGTGGTTGCAGTGCGTTTGTGGCGGGGGAAGTCGTCATGTCCATCGTCGGCCGGGCTCGTGCGTGGCTGTCCTCGTCTGATTCACAGGCGCCAGTTTCGCCGGTGGTTCGGCGGGCAGCAATCGAGCACGGCGGAAGGGTGTTTGTTCCAGCTATCCCCTGGGGATAGTCAACGTCAGCGATCACGCAAGGCTTCTCGGAGCTGAGCCAGGTAGGCTCGTGCCACCTCGGGGTCAGCCACACGGGATGCCGGCGGTGACGAGGGCGCAGGTGACGGGGGCGCTGGCGGCGTCGATGCACTTTCTCCAGCCCAGGCCTTGAACTCCCCGCGGATCGCCTTCTGGATGATGCCAAACAGGTAGCCGGCCGGGTTGCGTACCGCGCTGTTGCGGCAGCGTGCCGCCCACTCGTCGAGAACGGCCTGCCGCTGCGCCTCGTCCACCTGCTGCAGCGCCACGAGCGCGCCGGCCTGCTGCTCGTCCTTCAGGCGCAGGAAACGCTCGGGCAGCCGCAGGTTCTGCAAGGCCCTCGCGCGCGGTACTGTACGTACTTCATTTATACGACCATTACGTACTGTACGGTCCTCCTTCGGAATCCGAAGAGAGCCGTCCGGCGCGGGTTTTGGCCCTGCTTCGGATTCCGAAGACGAGCGCGCGCCATTCCGAAGCAGGGCGTCCTGGCCTTCTTCGGATTCGTGGTCCGCACCCTCCTGTGGATAACCTGGCGTCGTCCAGCCATGCCGCGCCATGCGCTGCGTCAGCACCTGCAGGCGGGTCGGCAGCGTGCGCCCACTGAGCAGCGGGTCTTCGGCGATCTCCCGCAGCGTGTTCATGCCCACGACCTGCACCGCCTTCGCCGCGTGCGTGAGCGCCTGGCTCACCAGGCCCAGGTAGTCGGGGTCGAGCTGCATCGCCTCGAAGGGCGACAGCGGTTCGTCGTGCAGCACGTAGAGGTTGCCTTGGATACGGCCGGTCTTGGGATCGCGCCGCCGTCGCACCAGGCTCAGCCAGCGCGTCAGCCGCAACAACGTCAGGGCGCGCGCCACGGTCTCGTGCGAGGCTTGCGCCGCACAGGGCATGGACGCCAGATAGGAGCGGAGTTGGTCGTAGGTGGGAAAGGCGGTCACGCCGTCGTCGTTGAGCTGCAGGCGGAACACCTGCCAGGCATTGCGCTCCAGCGGCGTCAGGCGTCGGTCGAGGAACAGCGCGCGCGGCACGCTCTCGTGCTGGTTGCCGCTGTAGAGAAAACCGTCCTGGCTCGGCGCCGTGCCCTGCGCCGGTTCCTTCGGCTCAAGGTGCCGCAGCGCCTCGTCGAACAACGCCGACAGCGCAACCGGGCCATCGCGCCGTGGTGCGCCGCCCGTGGTCATGGCTACACCAGCCCCTGGTCGATCCAGTTCCGTATCGCCGACCAGATCACCGACATCGGCAGGCTCAGCGCCTCCGCCAGGTCCATGGTCAGCGCCAGCATCGCCATGTCATCGGTCAGGGCGATATGGCGCTCGGTGACGCCGGCCTTCCAGCGCTCCCACAAGGCCACGTCCTGCGCCTCGTCGAGCGCCGGATGCCGGCCCTTGCGCTTGGGCAGCCCGAGGATGTCGCGGCGCAGCGCCACTTCCTGATGCGTGAGGCCGTAGAACTTGCTGACCATCTCCGTGCTCGCCCCCAGGCGCAGCATGCGGTCCACCGTGGCGATCTCCCGCTCCACGTCGTGCACCTGGCTCAGCAGCCGCTTCAACACGTCCCGGTTCACCGACACCGAACACCACGACACCGTGGCATTCACCAGCATGCTCACGAGTTCGGGGTGCTTCAGCGCATCCAGCTCCTCCTCGCCGAAGCCCATGGCCTTGCAGCGGCGCAACTGGCCGTTGCGCAGGTCATGCAGGGCCTGCGCGATCACGGCCTGGTTGAGCGGGTGCGGTGCCGACATACGGGAGCCTCCTGCGCTCAGGATTCCTGGCCCGGTTCGCCGGCTTCCAGGTCCAGCAGCCGGCGGGCCAGGCGCAGCAGACGGAATAGCTTCACCAGCGCAGCGTCGCTCAGGCGTGTGGCCGAGCCGCCGTGGCCATGCAGCAGCGCCGCCAGCTCGTCGGCCAGCCGCGCGCGGTCCAATCCGTTCGCGGAGGGCGGAGCCGCACTCAGCGCATGCAGCAGGGTCAGCACCGCCCGCGCGAACGCCGGCAGCGCCTTCGCCTGGCCCGAGGCCGGCGCCACGCAGACGAAGCCGATGCCGCCGACGCTGGCCTCGATGTGGTCGGCGACCGCCGCTTCCCCGGCGATCTCGCGCGCGAACTGCGCGATGTGCACGCGCAGGCGATCCGGTACGTCCAGCCCCGGCTCGACGTACCACACGTCCGAGATGGGATAGAGCCCGCCGACCTGCACGGGGATCGCACGCAACGCATCGGCCTCGAAGTCGGGCAGCTTGTCGCCGAGCTGGTCCGCGACCATCCGCTGGATGGACTGCAGGCGCTCGGTGGTCGGTGCCGGTGTCACGATGTGCCCTTGCAGGCGCTCGTCGTGTTGCCCGTGCTGTTCCTCCGGCGCTCCGGGCGATGCAGACGGTGTCGCTGCTGGCGCCGGAGGCGTGGCGTCGCGCGGCACAGACGAGGCGGGTGGCTGCTGAGGCGCGGAGACCTGCGGGGGAGGAGCAGCAGGCACGACAGGCGCTGCCGGTGGCGTCGGCACCGCTGGTTCGCTGGTCAGCGCACGCTGGCGGCTTTCGCTGTCGTTGATCTCCAGCGCCAGCGTGTCGTAGTCCGCTTCCAGCAGCTCGGCCATCTGGCCCACCAGCTCGTCCTGCACCCGCTGCGGCGAGAAGTCGTCCGGCTGTGTGTCGAACTGCGTCAGTACGTCCTGAAACAAGGTGGCGAAGTCCACGGCCACGGTGCGGCCCAGCGCACGCCGCTCCCAGGTGCGCTCGCACGCCTTGCGCAGCACCGCGAGCCGGTCCACCTGATGTCGGCCCAATCCGCCGTACAACAGCGTCGGGATCGCCGGCAGCAGATAGCGCACCGCATCGTTCATGCGGCTGATGTGTGACTGCGGCACCGGATAGCCGTCGGCAGTCAGCCGCCGCGCGAGTTCGCTCTGCGACAGCGCCTGGCCGCTTTCCTGCTCGTAGAACTCGCGCGCCTTCTCGATGCCCAAGGCCCGCTCGATGAAGGTCAGCCCGCCGCGCAGCTCGTTCTCGGCCAGATGCCCGGTCAGCGCCACGATTTCGCCGCGCGCCGGCCACGGGCGGAACAGGCACGCAATGCGGAAGAAGCGTTCCTCCTTGGTCTCGCTCCACAACTCGCGCAGGATCGCCAGCCGCGTGTTGCCGCCGTTGCGAATGATGTAGTGCGCCTCGCCCGGCCTGCGCGTGATCGCGGGGGGCGCGTCCAGCCCGCGTTCGCGGATGGACGCCTTAATCTCCGCATAGGCCGGGTTGCGCGTCACGCGCGGGTCGTGGTCGTAGGGCCGCAACTGGTCCAGCGTCACCACCATCGGCGTGTCGGCGATGGGGTCGCTCAAGGTCGCGGCCGAAGGGCCGCTGCGCTCGAAGCCGGTGGCCAGCAGCTTGGCAGCCATGTCTTGCGGCGTCAGCTCAGCCACGGCCGTTCTCCTGCGCCTGCCGGGCGGCGCGGCGAAGTTGCGCGCGGGCAGCGCGGTCGGCACGGTGGTCGCTCGCAGTCGAACTGGTGTAGATCGACGCGCAGCCTGGTTTCGTGAATTTCAGGTGCCCGCCGGACGTGCGCACCACGCGCCAGCCTTCGCCCAGCGCGAACTCGATCAGCGCGCGCAGCCGTTCACGGCCGCGCGCCAGTTCATGTGCGCTCGCCATGGCTGGCCCCTCCCGCATCGGCCCGGCCGGTGACCAGCGCGAAGCGCCCCCGCCACGCGGGGAACAGCTCGCCGGCCAGCGTGCGCATGGTGTCGAGCGCCGCGGGCGCCGTGCGCCCAGCCGGCCGCCGGTACTCCACCCGATGCACCGGCAATCCTCGTGTCGCAGCGCGCGGATAGGCTTCGATGGCCGGCACGTCGGTGTCCAGCACCTGCACGCCGGCCTGTTCCTGGAACACCTGTCGCAGCGCCTGCTGGACCAGCCGCGCGTTCGACGACACCGGATGCACACGGTTGATGAGCAGGCGCAGCGGCGGCGGCTCGATGCCCAGGTGGCGATACGGCGCGATGTCCTCGATCAGTTGCAGTGTGCCGCGGCGCAGTTCGCGCGCGGCCAGAATCTCCGGCGTCACCGGTGACAGCGCCAGGTCGGACGCCAGCACCGCCATCTCCAGCAGCACGCTGCGCGCGCCCTGCGTGTCGATCAACAGCAAGTCATAGTGCGTGCGGAAGACGGGAAGCAGATGGCGCAGTCGCAGGCGCCCATCCGGAGCGTGCAGCAGCAGCGTGTTCAGTTCGCCGCGGTCGTCGTTGGAGAGCACCAGGTCCAGGCCCGCGATCGCGGTGCGCGACACCAGTTGCTCGATGCGCCGCTCGTTGAAGGCCAGCATCTCGTAGATGCCGCCGGGCGCGCGCACGTCCAGCGTGAAGTAGCTCGACAGCGTGGGCTGCACGTCCAGGTCCAGCAGCAGCACGCGTAGCCCGGCATCGGCGATGAAGCCGCCCAGGTTGGCCGCCGTCGTGGTCTTGCCCACGCCGCCCTTGGTCGAAATGATGGACACCACCTGCATGGGCTTCTCCTCGTCGAATGGCATGAACCGAGAAGAAGCGTCAGGCGCGTTCTTTGAGGCGGTCGGCGATCCACTGTTCGATCTCCACCGAGTCCCAGCCCACCGCGCGCACGCCCAGGCGCAGCGCCTTGGGGAACTTGCCTTCCTTCATCAGGCTGTAGATGTGCGCGCGCTTGAAGCCGGTCTTGGCTTCGACCTCGGCGCGGCGCAGGATGCGGTGCTCGGTCGGTGCCGCGGCGGTGGTCTGCGAAGACATGAGGGTCACTCCTTAACGCTCAGTGGCGCTGATTGGCGTGACTCGAATTAAGAACGCCGCGTTGAAGAAAGACACCGCAAATGCGGTTTCCGCGACCGCAGATACGGTCTGGCATCGCTCAGGAAGTTGTGCTCTGCAAATTGCGCCGAGCCCGTGCGAACTTGGCCTGCAGGGTGCGTTCGGTGATGCCCATCGCGTTGCCGTGGTGCGCCACCATCGCGCTGATGATGGCCTCCTGCGTCAGGAAGCTGGAATACGGCGTGCCGCTGGGCGACTTGCCCAGCAGTAGCGTCAGTAACCCGCCAACGATGTTCAGGTAGGTCGATTCGCTGCGCGGCCCCGGCGTGTTCGCTCGCTCCACGTCAGCGGTGTAGGCGGCGTGCGTCTTCAGCAGCGCCTCGTGCTCGACGCGCAGCGTCTCGTGCACGCCCAAGTGTTCCGCCAGCCGCGCCTTAATCGCTTCCCGCTCGGCCAGCAATGCGCCCACTGTGTTCAGGCTGATCGCCGGGTGAAGCGCACGCTCGATCTCATCGAACAGAAACGCCGGTTTCTCGCCGGGGTAGTAGTGCGCCATCCAGGCTTTCAGATCGACGTGCCGCACGGTCAGCGACGGGTCGTCCATCGCCAAGCCCTGCGTGTCCCGCGCCAAGCCGTCCTTGCCATACGGCATCTCGCCGTGAGCCAGCGCATCGAAGATTCTTTCGGCGTTCAACCGCAGCATCGGCCAGCGCGGAAACTCCGTTGCCTCCGGCAGAGGCCGCTGTCCCAAGGTCGCCAGGATGCGCCGCTCGAAGCGCAGCAATCCGCTCCAGCGGATTGCCGCCTCGATCGGGCGGTAGTAGGTCTTGGCGCCATCGGCCAGGCTGCTCGACTTCGGCATATCGCGCGCCTCCATTCGTCATCGCACCGAGTCCAGGCACGCGCCCCCCGTACAGGGGGGCGTGCGTTGCTGTCCAGGAATCTCCGGGCGAAACGAACAGGTGGCGAAGCGGTGAAGACCGTGGCATCGGAGATGCCGCCGGTTTCATTGCGAGATGTGCGCCTTGCTGCGCATGGCGCCATCCCTCACAATTCGCAAGCCGCGAAACATGCTGTCACCAGCGTCATTCGCGGGCACCATGCCTGACCCGGATAACCAGGCCAAAGTCTTTGCAGGGGGAAAAGGCCCAGTAAAGCGCGATCAGCTCAACACGCCAGAGCCGATGCGCATACGGCAAGCACTGTTGCGCCGCGCGTCTTCGCTGTGACGCGACGCGATGGGCATGCGAGTTTCATCGCAGGATGCCAACCGCAAGCGCGAGCAGCCTGAGTGCAGCACACCCGTGCACCGCGGCAATGGAATCCCGCTATGACAAAACAGGTCTGGCGCTTTGACCAAAATGGAATCGGTTAACCCGCCGAGGCAGCCTCATGCGAGCCGTTGCGCATCCAACGGCATGTGGCCGACACGCTGCGCACGGTCGATGAAGTGGCGCAGCGGCTCCGACATCGCGCCCTCGGGATGTAGCAGGTAGGTCGTCAACGCCGCCGAGTCTTCATCCAGCGGCCGGACGATCACGTCCGCCTGCCGGCATGCCACCGCGTGCGCCGCAGTGGAAAATCCCACGCCATAGCCGGCCGCCACCAGGGCCAACATCAACGAGTGGGTCGTCACGTACTCGGCCACGACCGGCGGTGTCTCCACCAGGCGCAGCAGGCGCTCGCATTGCCGGCTGCACTCCTGACAAACCTGCGGGTGACACAGCACCAGCGGGTAGCCCACCACCTCGTCCAGCGGTACCCGCTTGTGCGCCAGCAAGGGGTGCCGCGCGGGTATGGCCACCACCAGCGGGTCTTGCCACACCGGCCTGGCGACCACCCCGGCCTCCATCTCGCCGGCCATCGCAAAGGCCGCGTCGTACAGGTCGTTGCCCAGCCCGCCCACCACCTGTGACAGCGGCGCCTCGAACAGCCGGATGCCCACTTCCGGCGCCTCCTCCCGGCACAGCGCGAGAAGCGCCGACAGCCGGGTCCGGCCGACGCCGCCGGCCAAGGCGATGCGCAGGGTGCCCCGGTGTCCCGCCGCCACCGCCCGCGCCTTGATCTGGGCTTGCTCAAGGGTCAGCAGCACGCGCCGGGCCTCCTCCAGGAACACCTGCCCGGCCGGGGTCAGGCGCACCCCGCGCGGCGTGCGCTCCAGCAGCGTCACGCCCAGGTCCGCCTCCAGTTGGCGGATCGTGCGCGACAGGGGCGACTGCTCCACATGCAGCCGCCGCGCCGCCCGGCCAAAGTGCAACTCCTCGGCCACGGCGATGAAACAGCGAAGATGGCGTAAGTTCATGTACTTCCCCCCCAGAAAGTGGAGTCCATTCCTCTGGCCGTAGGGAACCGCATGAGTGCTTCCAGGTGGCGGTGCCGGTCACAGAGGCCTTCCAGTTGCCGCCATCCGGCCTTCAGTCGCCGGCGAGGCGGCGAGGCGGCGAGGCGGCGAGTGTCCAGGCAAGGCCGGGTTATTCCATCGGTGTTGCCATATCACACAAAACCTCGGGCAATCAATAATAATTCTCATTAGCATCCGTGTCTGAATGGAGTGAAGCCGATCAAGCCCGACGTGGCGAACCTGTCCGTCACTACCCACGGGAGCGTGTTCTGGAACGATGGACGCATGGGCGACGAGCAGCTCGCACAGCGGCTGCAGGCCTCCGCGCCGCGTCAACCGCAGCCCGAGGACTTCATCCGCGGCGACCGCCTGGTGGGCCCGCCAGCGCGTCGCCCAGGTGTTGGCGGCTACGCAGAAGTCCGGGTGTTGAAACTGAGCTTCGTGACCGACCCGGGCAGCAACCGGGGTGAGCCGAAAGACACCCTCATGAAACTGCATCGGCACGCTCGCCTTGACGCCCGCGTGTCGTCGTCGGTTGCACTGATCGCGGACGCGAGCCACACGCGCGCACCTGCGCGCGGTGCCCGGCGCACCGCTGCCCGCCCTGGCATGGCAGCAGCAGGCGCTGACCATCAGCATTGAATGTCCGGGCTGTGTGCGCCGGCCTGCTCCGCGCGTGTCGGCGACGGGCCTGTTCCCGACAGGCATGAGTGGCTTCGACGCGATGCCATCGAAGGAGGTGCTGACGGGATGCGGATGGAGGTGCTGGCGCCGGATAGGCTGAACCAGAAGAAGACAAACAGGAGGTGGCCTTGGATTTCAGATTGCTGCGTTACTTCATCGCAGTTGCGGAAGAACTGCATCTGGCCCGTGCAGCCGAGCGTCTGGGCATCGAGCAATCGCCTGTGTCGCGTGCGATGCGCGACCTGGAAAGCCAGCTTGGCGTGCAGTTGTTCGACCGCAGCACACGCCTGACGCGGCTGACCTGGGCCGGCCAGGTGTTCCTCGGCGAATGCCGGCGCGTGCTAGCCACCGTGGAGCAGGCAGTCAAGAGCGCCAAGGCGGCGGCACAGGGCTACCAGGGCCATCTGCGCATCGCGATCTGCGACAGCCTGGCGCAGCCCCGCATCGCCACCTTGCTGGCACGCAGCCGCGAGGATGAGCCCGAGCTGGAGATTCGCGTCTTCGAGCTGCCGTTCGCGCAGCAGCTCAAGATGCTGCACAACGATCTGCTGGACATCGGCTTTGCGTTGTCAAACGCGGTGCATGATGGTCTCGTCGCCGAGCCGGTGTGGACCGATCCGCTGTCGGTGATCGTGCCCGCACGCCATCCCTTGCTGGCACACGTGCAGGTGCCGCTGGCCGAAGCCTTGAAGTTCCCGCTGGTTCTGTGCCATCCCGAATCGGGATCGGGCTGCCGCCATCAGATTCAAGCGCTGCTGCAGGACGCAGGCACGCCCCTCAAGCTGGTCGATGAAGTGACCAGCCTGGGCGTGATGCTGACCCTGGTCGGCGCCGGCTACGGCATTGGTTTCGCCATCGCCTCGCAGGTGCAGACGCTACAGCGCCCGGACATCTCCATTCGTCCCCTGGCCGGCACCCCACCGATGCTCTCTACCTACCTGCTGCGCCGCCATGGCGAACCCTCCGAGCCGATGAAGCGGTTCATCGAGCGGGCGAAAGACGAGGCCGCACCGGTCGATGAAGAGCCAGTCCTTTGAGGACGGCAGCTCGCCTGTCCGTTGCGACCTGTGGCGTGGTGTGCCAGTAGACAGATAGACTTCCGAATGAAATCCGATGCTCTGGCTGTTGATGGATGTGCTTGGCTCGCTTTGGATCACCCGCAACGGCCTGCGTTGACCAGGCCGAAGACTTGAGTCCACAATCGAGTCCATTCCGTGACGCTTGGATCGGAAAAAACGTTCGTAATAAACGAGTTAGCGACCGGATGCTGTTCCCATCACCCGCTCCACTTCCTTCTCTCGCTGCAAGCTGATCCTTCATCCAAACAGGCCCCATTTCTTCGTCCATGCGTCGAAGTGTGTGATGGTGTCCGCACCGAAAATCGCGGCGATATAACCATCGGGTCTGATCAACACGCACTCACCTTCGCTCAGACCATAAGCGCTGTGGAAGTGCTGCCACTCATCTCTCAACTCGCCGTGCGCGCCGATGTGATGAATGCGCAATCCCGGTCGCGCTCGTAGCATGTCCCGCTGGGCGTCGTGAGCGAGCAAGGTCCAATGCGTGCCTTGTAGGAGATTGAACAGCCGTATCACCTGCCCTGCGGCGCCGCGCAGAGGTGCATCGGGTGCGCGATCGCCGGGGCGGAGTTGGCGCGAGCGGCCTTGGTCTGACGTGTTGAGCGGCGAATCCGGATAACCGATGTCGAGCTGCTGCGTTTCACGCCCGCGCCGCATCTCGCCTTGCTTCTGCTCGTCGAGCAGCCGCGAGGTGAGGCCCAGCATGGCTTGCGCCACGGGAAGGCGTTCGGCTTCGTAACTGTCGAGTAAAGCCGCGTTCGCGCCGCGCAGCACGGCTGCCAATTTCCAACCCAGGTTGTAGGCATCCTGCACACCGGTGTTGAGGCCCTGTCCGCCGGTAGGTGGATGAATGTGGGCGGCGTCGCCCACGAGGAAGACGTAGCCTGCGCGATAGCGCTCGGCGAGACGCGCATTCATCTGGTAGTTCGAGGCCCAGCTGACGGTACGCACCTCGATGTCGTCACGCCTCGTGCGTTCCAAGATCAAGCGATTCAATCCTGCAGGGCTGAGATCCGGCCGCGGTTCCGGCGGAATCGGCGCCTGGATCTGGAATAGGGGAGTGCCAGCGAGCGGACAGATCGACAGCATCGCCGCCATGTCGCCGGGATTGAACTGATGCCACGCATCACGACCCAGACCTTCGAGTTCCACGTCCGCCACCAGGGCATGTACGCCCAGCGTCTTGCCGGGGAAGTCGATGCCCAGGCGCTTGCGCACGAAACTGCGTCCACCATCGGCGCCGATCAGATAACGCGCTCGTATGGTTTCCGCGCCGTCCATGCCGCCAACGTGCGCAATGACATCCTGTTCGTGCTGCGTGAACTCACGTAGCTCGCGGCCGAATTCCACGCGGTATCCGAGTTCCAGCAATCGTTCACGCATCAACTGCTCGGTGAGGGACTGCGGCACCATCAGCGCCCAGTGGTAGGGCTCGGCTGGAGTAGGAGGAGTGCGTTCACCGAGGGCGCGCTCCTCGTGACTGCCATCCTCGCGATAGAGACGTTGATCCGGGTATTCCCCACCCACGGCCATGAGCCGGTCGATCAGGCCGAGATCCTCGAAGATTTCCTGCGAGCGCGGTTGGATGCCCTTGCCGCGCGAACCCGCGAAAGGAACGGGTGCCTTGTCGATCACGCGGAAATCGATGTCACGACGCGCCAGTTCGATGGCAAGCGTGAGTCCCGCGGCGCCGGCGCCGACGATCAGTACTTCAATCGCATCATCCTTTTTCATGGCTCCTCCAAATATGTGTAATATGCACCCATTTGGAGGTAGCCTATGGCAAAAGAAAAATATGTGCAAGATACACATATGTCGGAGCGCGTGAAGGCGCTGCACGGCGCCATGATGCGCATCATGGGCGTGATGGTGCGCCCGCGTAACGATGAGCAGATGCTCAAGGCGGCCGGCGTGCAGCTCGATCGCGCGTTGTTTTCGGTATTGATCAGCATCGAGCGGCTTGGCCCGATCGGTGTGGTGGAGTTGGGTGAGCGCATGGGGCGCGACTACACGACCCTCAGTCGTCAGGTCGCGAAATTGGAAAGTCTCGGCCTGATCGAACGCCGCGAAAGTGAAGAGGATCGGCGCAAGCGCGAAGCCGTCATCGCTGCCAAGGGCAGGGCCATGACGAAACGCATCGATGCCGCGCGCGCGCGCAAGGCGCAGGAAATCTTCAAGGATTGGAGCAGTGCAGAACTCGATACCTTCGTGCAGCTGATGCAGCGCTTCGCCGATGCCTTGGAGCGTGATTCGGAAAAGAACTAGTCCTGCGCGTCAGTCAACATCGCGCGCAGTCGTGCGCGGCGGCGCTCGAGTTCGGTGATCTGTTTTTCCAGCATGGCGAGGCGCTTGCGATGCAGGGCGGAAGTCTGTGGACAGGCCTTGGCGCCCTCGATCAGCCGCATGCAGTCGGGAAAGGTCTTGATTTCTTCCAGGCTGAAACCGGCGCCGAGCAGGCGCTGCAGTTGCCGCACCTGATCGATCGCCTGCGGTTGGAACAGACGATAGCCGTTCCCCGCGCGAGTGGAAGCGAGCAGGCCGTGGCCATCGTAGTGACGAAGTGCGCGCACGCTGACACCGGTGGCCTTCGCCAACTCACCGATGCGTAGAGCTTTGAGGTTCGTGGACATGGGCCCAAGCCTAACAAATGCCTCTTGACTCTCACACTGGTGTGAGGGTCTAGGCTACGCCTCCCGTTGTTCAAGGGAGGTTCACATGTTGAATTCGAGAATCATCGGTTTCTGGCGGCAATGGTTTGCCGCCGCACTGTTTCTGAGCCTTGGTTCACTCACCCACGCCGGTACTGCTTACACTCTCACCACGCCGGACGGTCTGGCCATCGCGGTGCAGGAACATGGCGATCCGGATGGGCAGCCCATCGTGTTCGTGCATGGACTTCTCGGCAGTCATCTGAGCTGGGAGGCGCAGACGCAGAGTGCGCTTCTGCAAAACCATCGTCTCATCACTTATGACATGCGTGGCCACGGCAGGTCGGACAAGCCGGACGACGAGAGTTTCTACGTCGATGGCAGCCGCTGGGGTGACGAACTGGCTACGGTGATCGATTGGATCAGTGCCGAGCGACCGATCCTGGTCGGTTGGTCGCTGGGTGCCGCAGTGATCTCGAACTATCTCGCCACGCATGGTGATGTGGACATCGCTGGCGCAGTCTACGTCGGTGGTGTCATCGAACTCACCGAAGAGCAGATCGTGCAGCGGCCCGAGCTCTATGCGGCGCTCGCCAGCGCGGAACTCAAGACTCATCTCGATGCCGAGCGCGAATTCATCGCGCTCTGCTTCGAACAGCAGCCCGATCCCGAGACCTTTCAGCGTTTACTTGCCAACGGCGCACTTGCCTCCGACACGATGCAGCGTGCGGTGCAGCGCATGACTGTGGATGCCACGCGAGGTCTTGGCAACATGAGCAAGCCGCTGCTGTTGATCTACGGCGCGCATGATGCGCTGGTGCAGGCGCAAGCCTCGAACCGGCGTGCGCAACAACTGATGCCGCAGGCCCAAACGCTGATCTATCCCGACTCCGGCCACGCGCCTTTTCTCGAAGAGGCCGAACGCTTCAACCGCGATCTCGTCGCCTTCGTGGAGGCGGTGCGAAGAGCAGAGGCGGAGTGAAGTACGCTTGGCGGTGAACCCAGTGAGGTGCCCAGCATCGGGCACCTCGCGCGTTCATTCACTTCTCTCTGATCAGCATGGTCGACGGTGAATGGGTGGGAATCTGTGGTTCGATGAAACCCAGGCCCGAGGCCGTGTGGCAGGCATGACAGCGCGTCAACGTTTCTTTGTAGGCCGCTTCGAAATCACCGAGGTTCTGCGCCTTGATGCTGGCATCGAGAGCGTCGAAGCTGCTGGCGATCGCGTCCTCGAAGGGCTTGAGTTCCACCGTGCCTCCGGTGGTGGGCACGGTACGCACGGGACGCATGCGCACGGTCCACGCCAGGTGTGACCGGCTTTCTTTCAGCATGAAGGCCGCGAGATCCCACTGCTGCGACTGCGCCGCGAACCACAGCGTGCCGAAGTGATATTCCACGTCCATCATCACGTGCGACTGTGAACGCACGGCCAGGTTTTCCAGCGCCGCAATGCGCTCCTGCAGTTCTTCCGTCGTGGCGGTGGCCTCTTGTGCCGCAGCGCCGTGGCAAAGCAGCGTCGCCAGTGCGAGGTCTGCGAAGGTCTTGAGTCGAGCTTTCATCTTTCCCTCCTTACGTCGTGCGAAGTCCTCGAGATCCGATCCTGCGTTTCGTCAAAACTTCTGGTACTGGAACAAGGCGCAAGAGGCACGTCAGTGCTTCGTATTTTTCTGCGTTGCGATCCATTGCGAATCGGCAAACACGGTGCTTACAAGCGAAAGCGCGCTGGCCGATCCAGGGCCGTTACTGTGGGTGGAGAAAGAAAAAGCCGGTTTTTCCCGGAGTTTTCCGTCTTCAGCAAAGCTTCATCCGAGATTCATACGAGGTTCGCAGAACGATTATGGCGAATCGCTTCGGCGTGATTGGGAGAACGGCAATCCTGTGACGCCTCACCAAGCAGCGTCACTCATGCAGCGAGAGATCAGTGTGACACCGGCGCCAACGCTCGGATCAGTCGCGCCACCCGGGCCCGGAAACTCGGCACGTGCAGCGCCGCGCCGCCGGCGAGGCCGATGGCGCTGCCGAGCGCGATGTCCCAGACGCGGGCAAGCATGGTGTCGATCGGCGAGTGCTGTCCGAGACTACTGGCTTCGGCAAGCAAGATGGTGAGCGGTGTGATGAAGACCACGGCAAGGCCATAGTGGCGAACCACCACGAGTTCGATCACGAAGGACAGCGCAATCATGATCGCGACGAGGGTCCAATCGTCCAGTGGCAATTCCAGAATCAACCAAGCCAAACCCAGGCCGATGATGGTGCCCAATAGGCGATGCACGTGTCGGTTCCATACCAGGCGCAGACTTGCGCCTTGAATGATGGCGATGCAGCTCACCGGTGCCCAGTAGGGACGTTCGAGGCCGATGCTCTCGGCCAGCAGTAGTGACAAGCCCACGCAGGCGGCGATGACCACCGAATCGACCACGACGTAGTCGAAGTCCGCTCCATGTGAGGGAATGGTGGCAGCCGGTGGCGAGCGCCGTACCTGATACAGACTGTAGAGAAAGGCGACGCTGCAGGCGAAGATCGCTCCCATCGTAGCCAGGCCCACACGAAGTGGGACTTCTTCCACGGTGATCGGTGTGTAGGCCGCGATGGATGCCGCCATGATCAGGAACAGAATGCCGGGTGGGCCCAGGCGATAGAAGCGCGCCGTCATGCTCGCGATCAGGGTCAGCAGCGTGATGGCGCCGCTCTTCGCCGCAGGCACCAGACTCGTCAGTGCACCAAAGGCATAACAGGCGCTCATGCCGAAGGCGAGCGCCATCATCAGCACCATGCGATAACGCAGGCGCGTGTCGGGCAGACTCAGAAAGACGAGTCCGCCGAGCATCGCGTTCAATCCCCAATCCAAGCGGCCCAGGGCGGTGCCGGCAGCGAGCGGCAAACCGGAGGCGAGTGCGGCAGCAAAGGGCAGTTGCCAGGGACGCTTGTGCGGTTGGACGTAGGTGAGTGCGCGCAATTCGTCGCGCAGGATGCGAAACAAGCGCTGCGAAAGACTTTCGTTCATGCGGGGCTCGGCAGGCCATCGACAGGTAAGCGCCCCATCAGCCAGTGGCCGATGGGGCACTCTCGGATCGCTGCCGATTATGCGCCATCAGGCCTCGCCCATGCCTTGGGCGGGTTGCGCAGCTGCGCCACTGCGCACTTTTTCCTCGATGCGGCGGCCGACATCGGCGTCGATGGACTTCCAGTACTCGAAGGCGCGCTCGAGTACCGGGCTGCGCACCCCGTCCAGCAGACTGCCGGCTACGGTTTCCACCAGCGCTGCACGGTCGGCATCGCTGAACACTTCGCGCACCAAAATACCGGGCTGCGTGAAGTCATCATCCTCCGGCCGCAGGGTATAGGCGGCGCGCACCATCTCGCCGTCGGCTTCCCAACCATCATCCACGCGCCCGGTGTGATCCGACCAAGGGCGCCCCCCACTGTTCGGTGCATAGACCGGGGCGGCGCCGCTGTGGTGATAGGTCATGTGGCCATCGAACATGTAGGTGTTCACCGGCACTTTCGGTTGGTTCACCGGCAGTTGATGGAAGTTGGTGCCGATGCGATTGCGCTGCGCGTCGTGGTAGGCGAAGGCGCGACCCAGCAACATCTTGTCGGGTGAGAGACCGATGCCCGGCACGATGTTGCCCGGCGAGAACGCGGCCTGTTCGATCTGCGCGAAGAAGTTTTCCGGATTGCGGTTGAGCGTCATCGTACCGACACGGATCAGCGGGTAATCCTTGTGCGACCACACCTTGGTGAGATCGAAGGGATTGATGCGATAGTGCTTGGCGTCTTCGTACGGCATCACCTGCACCGACAGCACCCACTGTGGGTAGTTGCCTGCGGCGATGGCATCGAAGAGATCGCGGCGATGGAAGTCGGCATCGCTACCGGCCATCGCTGCCGCCTCGGCATTGCTGAAGAAGGCCATGCCTTGCTGGGTGTGGAAGTGATATTTCACCCAGAAGCGCTCGCCGGTGGCGTTGATCCACATGTAGGTGTGTGAGCCGTAGCCGTTCATTTCACGCCAGGTGCGCGGCAAACCACGGGGCCCCATCAGGTAGGTGACCTGATGCGCCGATTCCGGGTTCGCCGTCCAGAAGTCCCACTGCATGTGGTTGTCGCGCAGGCCGGAGTCGGGCAGACGCTTCTGGCTGCGGATGAAGTGCGGGAACTTCATCGGATCACGCACGAAGAAGATCGGGGTGTTGTTGCCGACGAGATCGTAGTTGCCTTCGCTGGTGTAGAACTTGAGCGAGAAACCACGGACGTCGCGCCAGGTATCCGGGCTGCCTTGTTCGCCCGCCACGGTGGAGAAGCGCGCCAGCATTTCCGTCTTCGCGCCTTTCTGGAACAGCGCGGCTTTGGTGTAGGCGGAGACGTCTTCGGTGGTTTCGAACACACCGAAGGCGCCGCCACCTTTTGCATGTGGCTGACGTTCGGGCACCTTCTCGCGATTGAAGTGCGCCATCTGTTCGAGGAAGTGCACGTCGTGCAGGACGAGCGGACCATCGGGGCCGATCGTCAACGAATGGCGATCGCTGACGGCGGGCGCACCAGCACCGGTGGTGGAGGGAGCGTGAGTGGGAAGATCGGTCGGTTTGGTCATGGCGAGCTCCTTGCGGGTGGACGTTGCGCTTGGTCACGAGGCAGCACGGGCTGTGCCACGACACGCCCATGCCGAACGAAGATTGAAAGGGAAGCCTTTGCACGCAGTGGTGCCGATGACTTCGTTGTGGGTTGGAGCGGGGAAGAGATCGATCGATGAGGGAAGGATGGGATGCCAAGACAAAGGGCGCGTGCCAGAGACAGAAAGTTCTGTTGCCGTGCTCCTTGCCGCTACCCGCATCTCCATCGTGAAGATGTCCCCTGAGTAATCGAGCTCTCTACGTTGGAGAGCTTCTATGAGTGCCAGCCGTCTGCCGGCAGATGGCGGTCCTTCCAAAGGACCTTAGGCGTCATTCTAATCAAGGAATCGATGGTTGGCGAGTGAACCTGAGTATGAGTTGGTCGTCGTGCAGTATGGATAGCAAGTGCTGCAAGGTAGTACGGCGCGTTAGTCGGACGAGATCGGTGCGACAGGATTCGGTTGGTTTTTTTGTGAAGATCAAGACTGCACGCGAAGGTACCGACGACGTCGGCGGCAGTTGAGAGAGGTCAATATCGCGTCCGTACGGCTTTTTAGCATGCGCTCCAGCCAAGTTGGCTGTAGTTCCATCTGGAGTAGTCATGCGTAAACACGTCTTCACCACTTCCCTCTTAATCCTCGCCTTCTCTGCACCCGCTGCGCATGCGCACAAGGCAGGAGAATTCATCCTTCGTGCCGGTGCTGCTCACGTCGAACCCGTGGAAGACAGCTCACCTCTGCGAGTTGGTGGTGCTGCAGTGATTGGTACTCGCGCAACCTTGAATGACGACACCCAACTCGGTCTTGCCGGCACCTACATGCTCAGCGACGGCATCGGCATCGAGCTATTGGCGGCGACACCCTTCAGACATGCGATTGGTATCGACGGCGTGGACGCCGCGCTCGGCACACCGGCAGGTACTTTGGATGGCGGGTTTGCCGTAACCAAACATCTGCCGCCGACGCTCAGCCTGCAGTTCTATCCGCTCGATTCACAATCTCGCATCCAACCTTATGTCGGTGCCGGTGTGAATTTCACCTGGTTCTTCGACGAGAGTTTGAGCGATCGCCAGAAGGCCAATGGTTTCAGCAATCTGCGACTGAAGAATTCCTGGGGCATGTCCTTGCAGGCGGGAGTGGACTACATGCTCACCGATCGCTTGCTGCTCAATGCTGCGGTGTGGAGGCTCGACATCGATGCCACCGCCAGCGTCGAACACGATGGCCTGGGTCACATCGAGGTCGATGTGGACATCGATCCCTGGGTCCACATGATCGGCTTGGGCTACAGGTTCTGAACCGAGCTGGACTGAAAAGTGCCAGGTTTCGAACGAGCAAAAAAAAGCGCAGCAGAGCCGCGCTTTTTTTGAACTCAACTGAGCGAAAACTCAGTCTGGGTTCGTTTAGCCCACCACGGTGATGCTGGAGGCCTGCGGACCTTTCTGGCCCTGCGTGACCTGGAACTGCACGCGCTGATTTTCCTTCAGGGTTTTGAAACCGCTGCTCTGAATTTCGCGGAAGTGAGCGAACAGATCCTTGCCACCGTCATCGGGAGTGATGAAGCCGTAGCCTTTGTCTTCGTTGAACCATTTAACGGTGCCGGTTTGAGTACTCATATTGATTTCCTTTTAAGAAAGTGAATTTTGCGGATGCACGAATGCGCCCGCTCGAAGAAACGCCAAGAAAATCAACACAAGGGGAAGCGACACTGGCCTTCAGCAGAACTGCTGGAGGATAACGCGGTCGGTCTGTGGACCGTCTTGCACATATCAACGGGTCGCATCATACACACTTTCCCGCCGACATGCGCAAGTTATTTCGTGCATGTTGGTGGAATCAGAGCAAAGTCTTCATTTCTTCCTCAGTCAGCATCGATACGCTCTGTCCCATGCGATAGCCATAGATCACGCTGAATGCGAGCACGTTCTGCACGTAGTTGCGGGTTTCGGCGAAAGGAATGGTCTCGATCCAGATGTCGAACGGTTGTTGTCTGCCCGTTTGCGCGAGCCACTGACGCACGCGTCCGGGGCCGGCGTTGTAGGCAGCGGCGGCCAGAATGCGATTGCCACCGAAGTCCTGAATCATCTTGGCGAGATAGCGACTGCCGAGTGCGATGTTGACGCTGGGCTCGAGAATATCCTGATTGCTGTTGAGGTTGAGGCCGATGGCGCGCGCCGTTTCACGCGCGGTGGCAGGCATGAGTTGCATCAGGCCCAAGGCGCCAGCGGAAGAGCGTGCGTTCGTGATGAAGGCGCTTTCCTGGCGCGCGATGGCATAGACGAAGGTGCTGTCGAGTCCTTGACGGCTGGCGGCGCTGCCCACCTGATCACGATAGGCGAGTGGGAAACGGATGGCGAGATCGTCCCAATAGCTCACGTGGATGAGCGCCTGGATGCCGTTGCGGTGCCAACCCAGTTGATCGGCGATCTTGCCTGCTGCCATTACCTCGCGTTCATTCAAGGTCGACAGTGCCTGTTGCCATTCGCGCAGCGCGTTGGTTTCGTCGTCGACCAAGTAGAGTTCGAAGGCGCGCCGCAGTGCCGGATGTCCCAAGGCAGCGGCGATGTCCGCATCACCGATCGGTGCCGGACGATCCACCAGGGAGTACTCGCGAGCGAGCAGATCGGCGGCGAGGAAACCATAGAACGAGCGTGTCTCCGCCACGGTGGCCAGCAACTCATGTGCTTCGGCGTTGGTGAGCATGTTGCCCTGCTGCAACATGCTGCGTGCGCGCCAATAGCGCCAGCGTTCACTTGCGGCAGCTTCCGTTGAAAGCAACGGCAACCAGCTGTCGACACGCTGCCAATCCTGCTGTTTCAGCGCATCGCGCAGCAGCCATTCCACCAGGGTGTCGGACGGCAAGCTCGGATCGGCCCGCAGCAGGCTTTCGGCGCGTGCCACATGACCTTGCAACTGCAGGCGCTGCACCACATAGCGACGCAGATCCAACAAGGTGTTGGCGGGGAAGTCGTGCAGATTCGCGTAGGTCTCCACCAACTCCCACGCCAGTTCGGCATCACGCTGGGCGAGACGACGCAGCGTGTGCGGCAGGATCTCGAGCAACTCGGGATCCTGGCCGGAGTAATTGCTGGTTTCGCGCAGACGCTGCGGCTGCTGCAGTGTTTCCAACCACAGCGTGGCGAGGTGTTGCTCGCGCGCGGGCATGGAGCGCGTGATGTAGTTGGCGAGGCTGTTCTGTCCGGCGTTGATCGCTTTGCTGAAGCGACTCCAGGCAACGTCGGGCGTGAGTTTGCCTGCGGCGCGCCAGGCATCGAACAAGGGATCGCAGACCTTCGGCTGCGAACGCGCCACGTCCCAAAGCGGACGCACTTCATCCAGGGCACCATGATCACCGTTGCGCACCCGCGCGAACAGCACCTGACAACGTAGTTCGGTCGTCGCCGCGGCGGGATCGAAGTCGGCGATCAGCTGTTCCCAACGTCCGGCTTCCACCAATGCTTCCAACCACTGACGTTGCAGACGCTGCGCCAGCACGCTGCCGGAGTTGGCGGCGAGAAAATCATGCACGTCCGCTTCGGGCAGATCGCTGAGACGTTTGCTGAGCTCGTTGTAGTCGAGATAGGGACGCAGGACGTAGTCACGCAGGCGGCCACGTTGCTCTTCGAAAAGTGCACGATCGTTGCGGGCAAGCGCGACGAGCGCTTCCTTGTAGAGCTGGCGCTGTGTAAGAAGCGGCTCGCTCATCAGGTCCTGTGCCTTGCCTTGTGGCAGGCCCAGCACCAGCAGCAGTGAGAGCGCGGTGCGGGTCCATGCACGGCGGCTCGAGCAAAGAGTTCTGCGTACGGGGTTCGTCATGATTGCGTGGGGTCGAGCATCGATGGCCCTACATGATGACAGCGTCGTCATAGGGTGCAAGTGCGCAGTGCTGCCGCAAGTTCGCCGTGCCGTGCTTGCCGCACGGTTGCGGTGGCGCTTAGGCTAACCAGCGGCCTCTTGGCCTGTCTTCCTACTACTACGCGATGTACCAATCTACGTTCCGCTCCACGAGCTTTCTGTCGCGCCTGCGCGTGCCCGCCGCCCTTCTCTTCGTATTCGTGGTGATGGTGCTGCCGCATCGCGCCGACTGGATCAACCTGCAGTCCTTCTTCTTCGTGCCGCTGGAGCTCTGGTGCTTTGGGCTCCTGCTGCTCGTGCCGCAGCGCCGTCCCTGGTTGCGCGTCGTATTAGGGCTCGTGCTCGGCATCGCCCTCATCATTCGCATTGCAGACCTCGTCGCCTTCGAAATCTTCGCGCGCTCCTTCGATCCCGTGCTCGATGCCTACCTGTGGGCCGATGGCATGAATCTGCTGCGTGGCGCGCTGGGCGCTTTCGGTGCGACGTTGTTCATGCTGCTTCTGCTCGCCTTCGCCTCGAGCCTTCTGTGGTTGAGCGTGCGGGCCTTGGCGGTGCTGCAAGCGTCCTTGCAGGCACGATCACGGCCCATGGTGGTTTTTCTCACCGCTGCGCTCTTGCTCAGCTGTAGCTGGCGTTTGGTGGGACTGCCGCGCACCACGACCTATTTTTCCGACCAGTTGCGCGAACACGCCGAGCGCACGTTGACGAGCTGGCAGGACCTGCGCGAGTTTCGCACCGCGCTCGTGGAGCATCCCCTGGTCGAACTCTCGCCTGCCTCCGCGTTCGCCGCGCTGAAAGGCAAGGACGTCGCCATCGTCTTCGTCGAATCCTATGGCCACACGGCGCTCACCAACGAACTCTTTGCGCCAACGCTCGAAGCAGTGTTGAGGCAACGTGAGACCACGCTGGCGGCTTCTGGCTTCGGCATGCGCAGCGCCTGGCTGCAATCGCCGACGGTCGGGGGATTGAGTTGGTTGGCACACGCAACGGCGCTGTCTGGACTGTGGGTGGACAGCCAGTTGCGGCACGACACCTTGATGCGCAGCGAGTGGCCGACCTTGAACCGCCTGTTTCAACAAGCGGGTTGGCGCACGGTGGGGCTGATGCCGGCGATCACGCAACCATGGCCGGAAAGTCGTTACTACGGTTACGACCAACTCTATGCGGCGCAGGATCTCGGTTATCGCGGCGCGCCGTTCAATTGGGTGACGATGCCCGATCAATACGTGCTCTCTGCCTTTCAACGTCTCGAACGTACAGCGAAACCACGTAAGCCCGTGATGGCGGAAATCGCGCTCATTTCCTCACACGCCCCGTGGACGCCGATTCCGCAGTTGGTGCCTTGGGAAGAAGTGGCCGATGGCACAGTGTTCTCGTTGCAGGCGTTGGCAGGGCCCTCGCCGGAAGAAGTGTGGCGCGACGATGTGCGCATCCGTGATCACTATCGTCAGGCCGTTGCCTATGCGCTCGACAACTTGCTGTCATGGGTCGAGACCTACGGTGACGAAGATCTTGTGGTCTTGATACTCGGCGATCATCAGCCGGCACCACTCGTCAGCCGCGACACCGAGAATCATGAGGTGCCGGTGCACTTGATTGCGCAGGATCCGGCGGTATTGGAGGCGATCGCGGGTTGGCAGTGGCGCGAGGGGTTATTGCCTGATGACGCAGCGCCGCACTGGCGGATGGATGCACTGCGCGATCAGTTCATCAGTGCGTTTTCCGACTTCGGCGGCGCGGCCATCGGCGCCTCACACTAAGTGGACGGGTAGGCCCAAAGGTCGAGATGGCCCACGATGCAACTGCCCGACCTTGCCTGCGCCAAACGAAAGTCCAGCCACTCATGCAACGCGGCCGGCGTTATGAAGGCTGCCACTGCCGCCGCGCAGCCGCGACACAATTCCTCCACCAGAGCGGCATCGGCAGGGCCCAACACCCATGGACTCCTCGCCGTCCTTACCGTATAGCCCTGCTTGCGCAGGCTCTCCTGCAGATAGGCCACAGCGTCGGGGCCGAGGGCCGGCCCACCGAAACCCTTGTCTCGCAGTTGATCACGATTGAAGGCAGCCGTTACTTCGGCATCCAAGGGATGTGCCGCAGACCAGCTCATGTGCCCGTCGTAATTGAGCGCGGCGTAGAGCGGCAGCCCATGCGCGGCAAGCCGCGCCACCAACGCATCGCAGAACAGTGCGGAGCAAAGATCGAACAACGCCGAAGCAGTCACCAAGGTTGCCTGCGCAAAAGGCAGCGCGGCGAGTTCGAGCAGGTCGCAATGATGGGTATGCACGATGAACTCGGCACCGTGACGACGTTGAGCTTCGGCGAGCAACGCGGGATCGAAGTCGACCAAATGCCACTCTGCTTGATGCAGCTGCGTTGCGCGCAGCGTGGCGCCAGTACCGGCGCCGAGATCAAGGATGCAAGGCTCGGGCTGCGCGTGCAGCCAACTTTGTACTCGTTGCAAGAGCGCGACGTCGCGCGCACGACGATCGGCTGCTTCGCGCAGATCCAGCCAGGCAATACTGAAACCACTCATTCCGCCACTGCCTCCAACACCTGTCTGACGATGCGCGCTGTGTCGTCCCAGCGTGGCAACCCTGCGGCAGCAGCGCGTGCGCCTCGTTGCAATTGCCGGCGTCGTTCGGGGTTGATCAGTAGCTCCTGCAGTGCCGTCGCCAAAGCCTGTACCTCACCGGGAGGGACGAGGATGCCCGCTTTCGGCGGCACCACTTCCGGCACCGCACCTGCGCGTGCGGCGACGATCGGCAGTCCTGCTGCGAGGGCTTCGCTGAACACCATGCCATAACCTTCGAAGAGCGAAGGCAACACGAAGAGATCGGCGTGGTGATACTCAGCGCGCAGATCCTGTTTTTCAGCGACGAATTCGATGCGCTCGTTCAAGCCGGCTTCCACCACCTGTTGGCGCAGCGCCGCACTCCACTCGGGATCGAAGTGCGCGCCGCCCACGAAACGCGCTCGCCATGGCAGATGCCGCAACTGCGCCAAGGCGGCGATCAGGATGTGATGCGCCTTGCGTTTCGTCAGAGACGCGACGGTGAGAAGCAGCGGCGGATCACCACGACAGGGCGAGAAGTCCTGCGGCTCGGTGCCGGGGAGGGCCACGGTGATCTTCGTGTCTTCCACGCCGAAGAGTTCGCGCAGCAAGCGCGCAGTGCCCTTGCTCGTCACCACCACCGCTCGTGCATGCTCGAGTGCGGCCTGTTCGGATTCATGCAACTCGGCAGCTTCGGCATCGCTGAGTCCGGTTTCGAGTGCCAAGGGATGATGGCAGAGCTCGATCAATCGCAAGCGCTCCCTTTCGCGCGCGGCGATGTGCGGCAACACACCATAGGCGAGGCCATCGACGAGCACGAGGGCGTCATCGGGCAAGTCAGCGAATATCTGCTCTGCCTGAACCAAGTGTTCTGAGGTCGGTCGTGGATAGTGGCCGGGCAGTTGCACGTGGTGCACCGCAAGGCCTTGGGCGCGCAGACTCAGCAGTAGCCGACGGTCGTAAATGTAACCACCGGTCAAGGTAGCGAGGTCGCCGGGGATGATGAAGTAGAGCTCGTTCAGCAAGGGCACTTCCTGTGTATCGGATGGTCGAAGCCTGTGGGAAACACCGCCGTGGCGTCAACGCAGCAGCAAACCTGATGTGCTCGGCTTGCCGCTTGGGTCCGCGGCACCTTAACATGCCGCGTCATGAAAGCTTCAGTAAGCCGCAAGGCGGCCGCACGTATTCCCACCCGGCACGGCGATTTCCAACTGTGCTATTACAGCAACACCTTGGACGACAAGGAGCATCTCGCCATCTGCATGGGCGATCTCGCTGCCGCGGACGAAGTCCTGGTTCGTGTTCACTCCGAATGTTTCACCGGCGATGTGATGGGTTCACTGCGTTGCGATTGTGGTGAGCAATTGGAACGGTCGCTCGCAATGGTGGCCGAAGCCGGTGTCGGCGTCGTGCTCTACATGCGACAGGAAGGACGCGGCATCGGACTCTTGTCGAAGTTGCAGGCCTACAACCTGCAGGACCAGGGTTATGACACCGTCGATGCCAACCTGATGCTCGGTCATGGTGCCGACGAACGCGACTACACGCTCGCCGCACGCATGTTGGAAGACTTGGGGGTGAAGGCCGTCCGTCTCATCACCAACAATCCCAGCAAGATCCGCGCGCTCGAAGCCGAAGGCATCAAGGTAACTGCGCGGGTACCTCTCACGGTGGTGGCGAATGCGGAGAACGAACACTACCTGTTGACCAAGGCGCGGCGCATGGAACATTTGCTGCCGATCGGTGCCGCGGGTGCGCGCAACGGCCATTCGCATGAATCTGAACGAACGAATTGAAGCTTGGCTGCACGCCAGCATCGCATCCGTCCGTCCCAACAGCCGTCCCTTCGTGACGCTTTGCTACGCCCAAGGCTGGGATGGCAGCATCGCCACCCAACCCGGCAAATCCCTCGCCATCAGCAGCAGTGAATCCTGTCGATTGACGCATCAACTGCGCAGTCTGCACGACGGCATTCTGGTGGGCATCGACACCGTACTTTCCGACGATCCGCAATTGACCGTGCGACTCTGGCCCGGTGGTCGCAATCCCCAGCCCATCGTGCTCGACAGTCAGGCACGTTTGCCGCTCGATGCACGACTGCGTCGCTCCGAACGTCCCTGCTGGGTGCTGACCACGAAACCTGGTGCGGGAGAAGGTGCAGAGTTCTTACAGGTAGAAGCTGACGCAGAGGGCAGGGTGGAGCTTGGCGCCGCGCTGGCCTTGTTGCGTGCACGCGGCATTCATCATCTGATGGTGGAAGGCGGCAGCAACGTCATCACTGCCTTCCTGCGCGCGGGCTTGGCCGATGCCGTCGTGCTTACCGTGGCACCCTTGATCGTCGGTGGCTACAAGGCGGTCGGTGAGCTCGGTTGTACCTGCAAGACTCAAGTCACCCGCATCGCACCGCTGCACAGCGAACGCCTCGGCGATGACCTCATCATCTGGGGGCGTCTGCAGTACGGCGAGGCCGCGGCATGAGTGTCATCGCGCAGCAGTTGTGGTTCCGCGCGCCACGCGACGTCGAGGTACGCGAAGCCACACTTGCTCCCGCAGCGCACGAAGTATTGGTGACGGTGCATTGCTCCGCGGTGAGTGCCGGCACCGAACTGCTGGTCTATCGCGGTGAAGTGCCGGAAGAACTCGCACTCGACAGCAACATCGCAGCACTGCAACAACGGTCCTATCCTCTGCGCTATGGCTACGCTGCGGTCGGCACGGTAAGTGAATGCGGAAGTGCCGTGGATGCATCGTGGCTGGGGCGACGGGTCTTCGCCTTTCAACCTCACGCCTCTCATTACGTCACCGATCCCGCCAACTTGATTCTCGTCCCCGACGCGGTTTCCGATGAAGCTGCGGTATTTCTGGCCAACATGGAGACCGCAGTGAATCTGGTGCAGGATGGCTCCCCACTCGTCGGTGAACGAGTGGCTGTATTTGGACTTGGAATCGTGGGTTTGCTCACGAGCGCCTTGCTCACGCAATTTCCCCTGGGTGCCCTGCATGCCATCGATCCCAATCCGCAGCGACGTGCGGAAGCCGCTGCGCTCGGCATCGAGATTCACGCAGGGAATACCGCGGAATCGCGTGCCGCCTTGGCAGAGCAGGACTTCGATCTATTGTTCGAAGTGAGTGGTTCACCGCAGGCGCTCGAATGGGCGCTTGCCTTAAGCGGCTATTGCAGTCGTCTCATCGTCGGCAGTTGGTATGGCAACAAGGTCGTCAATCTGCCCTTGGGGGGCGCCGCGCACCGCAATCGTCTGCACATCAGGACCAGTCAGGTCAGCACGCTGGCGCCGGCCTTGAGTGGCCGCTGGACCAAGGAACGTCGCTTCGAAACGGCGTGGACACAGTTGCAACGCATCGAGCCACAGCGTTGGATCGACGCGCGTCTGACCTTGCAGGAAGCGGCCGCACTGTATCTACGTCTCGACGCAGGCGGCGAGACGCCGCTACAGGCACTCTTCGTTTACTGAGCTTACAGGGGAACGCCATGTACACCGTTGCCGTAACGCGCGACTTCATCGCCAACCACTACCTCGTCGGCGGCGATTGGGGGCGCGAGAACGACACCCACGCGCATCACTATGTGTTGGAGTTGAGTCTGGAAAGCGCCACGCTGGATAAGCACGGCTACCTCGTGGACATAGTGGCGATCGAAGCCGCGCTGGACGAAGTGGTGGAATATTTTCGCGACACGCTGTTGAACGACAAACCGGAGTTCGCTGGGCTCAACCCGAGCCTCGAACATTTCAGCCGCATCCTCTGCTATCAGTTGCTCGAACGCATCGCGCCGCCGGGCAGTGGCCACATCCAGGTCAAACTGTGGGAGAACGACACGTGTTGGGCCGCCTATCGTCGGCCCTATTCGCAGATCACCTAATCAGTGTTGCGATGGAGAAAGGGATCATCGGCACGCCACAGGCTGAAGCGTCCGCCACCGAAGATGAGTAGCGCCACACTCGCGGCGCAGCAGAACAGGGTGTGAGGATCCATCGCTGGCGCCTCGAACTGCCAGGCGAGCAACAGCATCACTGCAATGCCGGCAACGCGCACGAGACAGCCGGTGAGTATGGCGCAGGCCAAGCCGGCAATCGCAAGCCAAGGCAGATTGGCGAAAGCGGGCAGGCCCAACAACGCCACCGCCGTTGCCACACGTAAGGCTGGCAACAAGCAGTTCTCGCTCAAAGCCACCATGGTTTCCCGGCGCGCCACGTTGCGCGTCTCATAGGGATCGTAGCGGCCACTCACCTGCATCCAATCCACGAGGAAGCCGAGCAAGAGCGGCACCATGAAACACAGTCCCAACCATTGCGTGATCAGGCCCGAGAACGGCGGCCATAGTGCGAAGGCCACGAAACCCATCTGGCAACCAGCCAGTGTGCGACGCAGCGCACTGGGCGCGAGTGGATGCACCGGCAAACCGCGCAAACTGCGCCAGTAGAGGCCGGCGATGAACCAGTAATAAGCCACACTCGTGAGCAGATAACCGACATGCAGCTTGCCGAGCAGCAGTGCCACGACGGGTGCCACCACGAGACCGAGCGCGTCGTAGAGCGTGTCGAGTGCGGCGCCGAGCTCGGTGCAACGACGAGTGCGCCGCGCCACTTCGCCATCGAAACGATCCAGGAGTGCGGCTGCGCCATAGCAGAGTGCCGGCAACCAGGAGTCGTCGGAAACGGGCTGCAAGGCGAAACCGCCGAGCGCAGCCAGAAACAGTCCACGCAACAAGGTGAGTCGATTACCCCAACCGAGATCGGGGAAGGGGGCAGTCGAGGCATCGACGCGGTTGAGCGCTCGTCGCTGCCAGGCGAGGAACCAGAAGATCAACCACATGCACCAGGCGGCGAAGGCCCATTGCAGGGGATTGAAGAGCGTGCCGGGCGGCACTTCGGAAAAAACGGCGGGCAAGAGCAGGAGTATGAAACCCACTGGGGCAAACCAGCGCAGTTCGCGCGTACTCGGCAGGTTGGAAGTGGCATCTTGCATGGCGCCAAGAATACCCGAGCTCCGACTTGCAGTAGTATGCAAAGCTCGTGCAATCACAGCGGTAGTGCTTCTCTTATCACGCGCTGCCGCGAAGGAGGAAAGGCCATGGCAACGCGGCAACTATTGTTTCTGAGCATTCCCTTGATGTTGGCCGCGAGCGGCTGCTCGCTGTTCTCCACGGAACCCGACGACAATCCCGATCCTGCCCACAACGCCAACAACTCGCTCGACTGGGCGGGTGTCTATCGCGGCGTGTTGCCCTGTGCCGATTGCGAAGGCATCGAAACCGTCGTGGTGCTACGCGAAGACGGGACTTTCGAAGAACACTCCAAGTATCTCGATCAAAGTCCCATCCTCTTTTCCGAAGCGGGCAGCTTCCATTGGAACGAAGCCGGCGACACGGTGACCTTGGAAACCGCGGAGCCGACACATTACTTCGTCGGCGAGAATCGTCTCATCCGTCTCAATCTCGATGGTTCACGCATCACGAGCGCCCTGGCCGATAACTACATTCTCGAGAAATTGCAGACCGGCATCACCGAAGTGCGTTGGAAACTGGTGGAACTGCGCGGGCAACCCGTGCCGCAACTCGAACGCGAGCCCTATTTCATCCTGCGTGCCGATGAAGATCGGGTCGAAGGTTTCGGTGGCTGCAATTCATTCACCGGTTCCTACACGCTCGACGAAGCGACCTTGCGGTTGAGTTTCGACGATGTGGTGAGCACCTTGATGGCGTGCCAGGGCGGCATGGAAGTGGAAAGTTCACTGCATGAGGTGTTGCGCAGCGTCGACAATTACTCGCTCAACGGCGACCAGCTGAGCCTCAACCGCGCCCGCATGGCGCCACTGGCGCGATTCGAGGCGGTTTATCTCTTCTGACTTGATTCGCAGATATGAATGTGGCCCTCAGGTGCAGTGAAGGCCCTGGTGCGGCGCTGCTGCGAATTCGGCACGCGGTGAATCCCATCCCTGGGGCTCGTCTGTGAATGTCCTGTTCGCGGACGGTCTCCCTCGCAGCGGCAGCGCCGGGCACCGACTAGGTTCGGCAAAGGCAAACAAACGTTGGCAGGTGCATCGTGCCGCGTGGTTGCAACTCCGTCCGTAGGGGGAACTCAATGAGCGATACCCGATGTTCGGCGGTACATCGAGCATCCCATGTCGGGGGGCGTTGCGCTCACCACCAACCTACCGCATGGCTGCGTTGTGCAGAGTTGTGGCATGACCTCCGGTGCCAAACCAAAGGATCATGCCGCAACTGCGAGGAATGAGCTGTCTAAAACCCACCGGTAAGTTCGAGGAAACTGCCGGTGGTGTAGGAAGACTCATCCGATGCCAGCCAATAGATCCCTTGCGCCACTTCTTCCGGCAGTCCGCCTCGCTTGAGCGGCACGCGGTCGCGTAGACGTTCGATGCGGCCCGGCTCACCACCATCGGCGTGGATGTCGGTGTGAATGAGGCCGGGGCGTACGCCGTTGACGCGAATCCCTTCACCGGCCACTTCGAGCGCGAGGCCGCGCGTGAGAGTGTCCATCCCGCCTTTGGCGGCGGCATAGTCGATGTATTCGTTGGCCGAGCCCGTGCGCGCGGCAACCGAGGACACGTTGATGATCACGCCGCCCTGGCCACCGTGCCGCGTGGACATGCGCTTCACCGCTTCGCGGCAACAGAGAAAGCAGCTGAGCAGATTGTGCTCGAGAACTTCACGGAAGCGCTCCACCGTCATCACATCGAGCCGTGACTGCTGGCGCAACATGCCGGCGTTGTTGACGAGTACCGACAGCGTGCCGAGTTCGCGGTCGATGGTTTCGAACAAGCGCAGCACTTCGGCTTCGTTCGAAACGTCGGCCTGCACGCTGAGGCACCGTCCGCCGGCATCGGTGATGGACTTGGCCACTTCTGCGGCAGCTTGCGCGTTGCGGCGATAGTTGAGGCACACGGTGTAACCACGTGCGGCAAAGAGCCGCGCCGTCGCCGCACCGATGCCACGGCTGCTGCCGGTGATGAGAGCGACCTTCTCGTTGTCCATCTCGTTCTCCCTTTTTCTTCATAGCCAGAACAGAACCACCGTCAGTGCGGCGGCACCGGCGAGCACCCTGTTGGCGCGACGAAAACTCTGCGCATCACGCAGCCACTTGCGCAGCCGTTCGCCGCTCGCTGCCCACAAGGTGATGCAGGGTACCGACACCACACTGAAGACCAGGCTCGCGAACAACACCCGCAGCGGATAGTGCTCGCCCATCGGCACGAAGGCGGCGATCAACGAGGTGGCCATCAGCCAAGCCTTCGGGTTGGCGAATTGAAAACACACAGCCTGGTGAAAGCGCAAAGGTTGCGCGGTCTGCCTCGCCTGGAATTCACCGGCGCGCCAGAGCAGGCGCACGAGCCAGCACATGTACACGCTTCCCACGATCTTCAGCAAGAGTTGCAGGCGCGGTTCGAGCATCAGCAAGGTGCCGAGTCCGGCACCCATGGCCCAGATCAGGAGCAGCATGCCGCTGACGATGCCGCAGAGATGCCATAGCGTGCGGCGCAGCCCGAAGTTGAGCCCCGATGAGAGCAACAGGATGTTGTTCGGTCCGGGCGTGATGGTCATGACGCAGGTGTAGACCATCAATTCCGGCAGTTTGGCGATGTCCCACATAGGTATTTCCCATGGACTTGTCGGAGGCTGCGTAACGTAGTCACAATGCGTCGAGCGATACAGATACAGAATTTCAATTTCAGATAGGTACAGTTGTGAGACGGCAACACGTGCAGGTGGAGGAGTCGGCGCATCTCTACGAGGTCGTCGCCGCGGAGTTGGCGCGCCACATCGAAGGCGGACTCTATCGGCCCGGCGAGCGCCTGCCCGGAGTACGCGCGTTCGGCAAACGCCGCGGTGTGAGCATCGCGACGGCGGTGGCGGCCTATCAGCGCTTGGAGGATCAGGGCTATCTCGAAGCGCGGCCGCGCTCGGGCTACTACGTGCGCGGCCGCCTGTGCCGACCGCTCAGCGAGAAGTTGCCCACCTCACTGCCGCGGCAGCCGCGTGTGATCAGCGGGCAGGACATGGCGATGGCCCTGATCAAGGCCGCCAATGATCCCGCAGTGGTGCAACTCGGCGCGGCGGTGCCCGATGCGTCCTTTCTGCCGATGGAGGCGCTCTCGCGTGCGATGACACGCACGCTGCGGCTGCAACGGGTACGTGCTGCGAGCTACATGATGGCGCCGGGTGCAGAAGAACTGCGGCGCCAGATCGCACGCCGTCTGGTGGAAAGCGGAGGCAAGGTGTCAGCGGATGACATCGTCATCACCACTGGCTGTCAGGAGTCGCTGGCGCTGGCGCTGCGTGCAGTGACGCAGCCGGGTGACATCGTCGCGGTCGAATCGCCGACCTTCTATGGTCTGTTGCACGTGATGGATGCCTTGGGGTTGAAGGTGCTCGAAATTCCCTCGCATCCGCGCGAGGGCATCGCGCTCGAGACGCTCGAGCAGGCCTTGCGACGCTGGCCGATCAAGGCCTGTGTGGCGATCCCCAACGTCAGCAATCCTCTGGGGTTCTGCATGTCGGACGAGCGCAAGCGGGCGCTGATCGCCTTGCTCGAACAGCATCGCGTCACGCTGATCGAGGACGAGGTCTATGGCGATCTGAGTTTCCAGATGCAACGTCCGGCGAGCTGTCTGAGCCTGGCGCCGAAGGGCGACATCATCCAATGCGGCTCCTTCTCCAAGACCTTGTCACCGGGGCTGCGCGTGGGGTGGGCGGCGAGCAGCCGCCATCGCGACCGCATCGAATATCTCAAGTACGTCACCAGCATCGCCAGTTCCACCACGCCCCAGCTCGTGGTGGCCGATTTCCTCGAGAGCGGCCGTTATGAGCGATATCTGCGCACGGTGCGGGGGCGCTATACGGCAGCGGTGGCGCGCATGAGTGATGCCCTGCTGCGGCATTTTCCGGACGGCACACGACTGTCGCAGCCACAAGGTGGTTTTCTGCTGTGGGTGGAGTTGCCGGCCGACGTCGATGCCTTTGCGCTCGCGCAGCGGGCCTTGAAGAAGGGCGTGAGCATCGCGCCTGGCCCGATCTTCTCCGCGAGTGGGCGCTACGGCAACTTCATCCGCGTGTCCTGCGCGCGGCAGTGGGACGCTCGGCTCAAGCGGGCGCTCGTGACCCTCGCGAACTTACTTTCCGGTTAGTTCCGGAAAATGAGCCAGCCCGTTCCGCCAAATGGGCCAAATTAAAAGAAATGGTTCAATTGTTGACCCAGGGTCATCGCCATAGTGTGACTTTTTGTGAACAATACGGCCGGGCCACTGCGGCTCATTAATAACAACGAGCGTTATCTTTCGGGTGAGTAATGCATAGGCAGGCTGAGATGCATAGAGCGTGGGGCTCGTTCTCACCCGATTTCCAAGGGTCGACAATGCGATGAATGGCGCCATAAACACGCAGGAAAAGGGCCTGGTCAGGGAAGAGCAGATATTGATGATTGCGAAAACGCTGTTCGCACAAAATGGATTCGACAGCGTATCGATGCGGGATTTGGCGAAAGCCATTGGAATCACTCCGCCCGCGCTTTACCACTACTTTCCGACCAAGCAGAGCTTGCAGGTTGCGACCTTGGTGGCGGCTCACAACCGCTTGCCGGCTGCATCGCTCGACGACTTGGAAGTGGATGGGCTGCAACCGGAAGAGAAGCTTTATCGCTTCGTCTATCGGCTGGCACGCCGTTACCACGAGGATCCGGATTTTCTCGCCCTGGTAGGCCACGCCATCCTGTCTCCCGATGCGGAGTTGCAGCAGGCCTTGCTGGATGTGGTGCTACGGGACAACTTCATCAGAGCCGAGGCACTGCTCTCCACCTTGGCTCCGCACTTCGATTCGCATCTGCTCACCGAGTTCATCTTCAGCCTCGTGATGCACACCTACAGCACGCGGCGGCTGCGCAGGAACTTTCCCGGCTATCGACCTCAGCACGACGAGCCCGAGTACGTGGCGCAGCACGTCGTCAAACTGCTGCGCGGCGACATGTGGAAACTCAGTGCCTGAGTAGGGAGTAGCTACCCGGCTGCGTGGCGCAGCACGCCACGCAGTGCGGGGAAGAGCTTCAGAGAGTGGCGGTGCAGCAGGGGCAGCGCTGCGCCTTGAGCGGAATGGTCGAGCAGCACTGCGGACATTCCTTGGTGGTGACGGGAGTGGGTTCTTCCTTCTTCTTGAAGCGGTTGATCTGCTTGATCACCATGAAGATCGCGAAGGCCACGATCAGAAAATCGATCACGGTGTTGATGAAGATGCCCACGTTCATCGTCACCGCCGGTGTCTCGCCCACTGCTTCCTTGAGTGTTATCACGAAGTCTGAGAAATCGACACCGCCCATCAAGAGGCCGATCGGTGGCATCACGACGTCGTTGACCAGCGACGTCACGATCTTGCCGAAGGCGGCGCCGATGATGACGCCCACTGCCATGTCGACGACGTTGCCGCGCATGGCAAATTCTTTGAACTCGGAAACTATGCTCATGGTTGCTCCTCCCGAAGCGATCCTTCACCGTTGTTTGTTATGGCTTTTCACCGCAACTCGATGGCCGGCGGCGAACGCGTCGCGATGGTAACAAAGCGTGACGACGCACAGCAGCAGGTAATCACTGGAACGTGAAGCAAATCATGAGGTGGCGCTCCTGCGGCGGTTTCCTGTTCGTGCCAAAACTAAGCAACGCGCCACCCTTCCTGTCGGAAATCTCGAATTAATGACGAGCGAATGATGGGCAGACGCTACCAGAGCGGTAGGATGACCCCATCTTCCTTTGCCGCAGTGACGAATTCGAGCTCTAAGAGTGTGCCGGTACGACCGGCCTTACAGGAGGAAGCGATGAAACAGCTGAAACTGCACAATCTGGATCAGGTACGTGGCATCCGCCAACCAGCCAACGATCCACGGGTGACACCCCGCTCACCTGCCACGTCCATCTTCACCGACTTCGAGTTGCATGTTCCCGTAACGATCACGGCTTCGGCCAAGGCTGTCGAGGTGGAAAGCCTGATGCAGCGCGCGCATGTGAAATTGATGCTGGTACTCGATACGCAGGATCACTTCGCCGGCGTGATCAGTCTGGCCGACTTGAGTGAGCAACGTCTCATCCGCGCCGTGGCCAATGGCGTGCCGCGGCATGAGGTGGACGTGGAGGATCTCATGCAACCACGCGCACGATTGCATGCGCTGAGCTACCAGGACCTGCGGCAGGCCACGGTGCAGGACGTGGTCTATACCTTACGTGACGAACGCGCCCAACACGCGCTGGTCATCGATACGGAAACGCAGGAGCTGCGAGGGCTCGTCTCCGCCGCCGACGTGGCGCGTCGCCTGCAATTGGCGCTGCCGCTGAACACGGTGGTCAAGTTCACGGAAGTGCATGCAGCACTGTCACGGCAGCCGGATCTGTTGCGCTACGCCTGATCTGGATGATCTGTTCCAAAAAAATGGCCGGCGGTTAGCCGGCCAGCCATGACGGCCAGAGGGGACTGTGAATTCTGTCGAGACGGGGCTTACCGCAGAATGGCCGCCCCCAGAAGGGCGGCCTCAAACTCAGTTGCGTGAGGAACGGATGCAATTGCGGAGTTCACCACGGACTTCCCGGGCCGCTTCGCGACGCGCTTTCAGTTCGTCCTGGTCGATGTAACCGTCACCGTCGGCATCAAGATCGGCAAAGGCGCTACGAGCTTGAGCCTGTAGTGCGGCGTTGAATTCGTTGATGCTCAGATGCTTGTCACCATCCTCGTCGGCATCGCTGAATTCGAGACGATGTCCAGGTTCGAAACCGCTTTCCTGCAGACACGCCTGCATTTCCTCACGGCTGGGTGCTCGCCCACGCGCTGCTCTGCCACCTTCGACGAAGCCGATACCGAAGTTGCGGCCTTCGAGACTGACCAGGCCATCACCATCGTCATCGAGGCGGTCGAACATTTCACTGGCGCGATCGAGGCGCCCGTCGATGAATTCGGCCTCGCTCACGCGACCATCACCATCGACATCGATTTGATCCAAAGACAGCGCTCGCTCGACGCGTTGATGCAAAAGGCGCGGGCCATCGGGCGGTGGGTTACGAAAACCGCGATCGCGGCTCTGCGCGAAACTGGTGTCGGTGATCACGAGCGCACACAACGCGGCCAGGGGCAACAAACGGAGAACTTTCATAGGGGGTGCTCCACGCAATATTGATGAGAGGGTGATTCCGGCCGGTGGATCACTTGCTTGGCTTCAACGCCGAGTGGAGAAGGCGGTTGACACGTTCGATTGCAATCGAGGGGTGCCCAAGTAGAATCGCCGCAAACAGGAAATACCCGTGCCTACCTCCGCTCCCTCCTCTGAACTGCGCAAACTCCGCATCCTGCAAGAGATGGGGATCACCCTTTACTTGCCGCGTTATCGCCTGCCGGGTGCAGCGCCATCGCGCGTGCAACCCTGGCCCTGGCTCTCACCGCGTGAGGTAACGGCGCCCAGCGAATCGCTTGCCTCCGTGGTGGATGCAGCGGCGCGGGAAGAAGCACACAGCGCACCGCCGCGGCGTGTGGAGGTGAATGCGGAGTCGAGGCGTCCGCGTGTGCCGCAGATCGAGATCGAAGTGCCACAGGCACCTGCTTCCACACCGACCGAAAAACCTGTTGCCAAACCCGCGGCGCTCGCCGCCGCGAACGAAGCCGAAGTGCGCTTTCAGGCGCTCTTGTTTCCCGTGGCGCCGCAGTTGGCGGTATTGGCTTTCGTCCCGGCATTGGCGCAGCCGCAGCTGCAGGAGCGCGAGCGCAACTTGCTCTACAACATCCTGCGTTGGCTCGGTGTGAGCGAGCCGCAGTTGCGCAGTCCGCGCCCTTTCCTGTGGCCGATACCGAATCTGCCCGGTGGCGGTTTGACGCTGGCTGGTGCGAGTCTGCGCGCCTTCCTCGATCAGGCGCAGCGTGAAGAAAAATTCGCGCGTGTGCTCGTCTTCGGTGGCTTGCTCAACGACGCACTCGAAGCCGCCGGTGGTGGCGCAGCTGGCGAGCTCCATCCCACCTACAGCCTGCAGGAAATGACTGCGGTACCGGCACTCAAACGCGAGTGCTGGTTGAGTCTGATTCCACTGCAGCGCTGGCTTGCGCAAGCACGTCGACAGTGACGGACACCTTCCTCATGCGCGCGGTCGTGCCCGAGGACTGCGCCGAACTCACGCAGCGTCTACCGTCCTTGTTGCCGGGCGATTGGTCCTTGGCGGCGCTGCAGAACACGCCCTACCGGCAACGCGTGCTGGTGCAGGCGGATGACACTCGGCGACTGCTCGGCTTTGCCGAGTACTACCAGGTGCTCGATGAATGCCATCTGCTCGGTGTGACCATCTGGCCCGAATTGCAGCGGCAGGGATTGGGAAGACGTTTGCTGGAAGAGGTGTTGGCCGAAGCCAAAAGCGAAGGCTGCACACAGTGCCTGTTGGAAGTGCGCCGCTCGAACGTCGCGGCCTGTGCGCTCTATCGGCGCCTGGGCTTCGTCGAAGTGGGTTGTCGTCGCGCCTACTACCCGCCCTTGCAGGCGGGCAGTGAACGCGAGGATGCCTTGCTGTTTTCGCTGAGTCTCGACTAGCTCAGGCTGCAAGCAGCTGGTCGAGTGCGGCCAGCAGACGATCGTTTTCCTCCGGCGTGCCGATCGTGATGCGCAACTTGTCGTCGATGCCGGGAATACGGAAGTGCCGTACCAGAATTCCCTTCTGCTTGAGTCCTTCATAGAGCGCCTGGGCACTGCGCGGTGCCGGCACCGTCGCGAGCAGGAAGTTGCTTTGGCTCGGCGGTGAGCTCAAACCACGCTGTGCCAATTCCTGCTGCAGACGCGCGCGCTCGCTGCGCACACGTGCCCAGGTGTCGGCGGCATAGGCCTGATCTTCGATCGCCGCGCGCGCCAACACCTGCGCGATGAAGTCGGTGTTGTAGCTGTCCTTGGTCTTGTACTGCATCGGGTCGATCAAGTTCTGTGCCGCGATGCCGTAAGCCATGCGTAGACCAGCCAGCGAATAACCCTTGCTGAAGGTGCGCAGGATCACCACGTTGTCGCAGCTCTGAATGAGCGGCACGCAGTCGTGTGCGAGCTCGGGGTCGACGAAGTTCACGTAGGCCTCGTCGATCACCAGTACTCCCTTGAACTCCTCCGCGATCCGCTTCAGCTCGGCCACCGGCGTCAGTGCGCCCGACGGCGCGTGCGGGTTCACCACGAAGCAGAGTTTGGCGCCGCTGCGGTTGAGCTGGGCGGCGAAGTCCTTGGGCAGGCTCCAGTCGGCTTCCAACGGAATGCGGTGCAGACCGGCGCCGTGGGCAGCAGCCAGAACCTCGTAGAGCGAATAGCTGGGATCGGCCACGGCGATGCTTTCACCGGGCTCGACGAAGGTGGCGAGCAGAAGGCGCAGCAGCTCGTCCCCGCCATTGGTCACCACCAGGTTCTCCACCGGCACCCGATGCAGCGCCGCGAGGCTCTTGCGCAGCCCCAGCGCGGTCGGCGGCGGGTAGCGTCGCAGCTGGTCGACGGTGATGCCGGCCAGCGCCGCGGCCACGGCAGGGCCGGGCGGGTAGGGGTTCTCGTTGGTGTTGAGCTTGATCACGTCGGGCTGATCGGGCTGTTCGCCCGAGACGTAACCCTGCATGGCGGCGATGTTCTTGCGTTCGTACTGCAAGGGAGCTTCTCCTGCTGATGAATGGGGCTGCGGTTACTGCGCCGGGGCGCGATAGCTGGCGAGGCGGTTGCGCCACCCGGCGAGCCAGCGCTCTTCACGGCGCTCGGAGGGCGCATTGGCCACGCGGCGGGTGAGAGTGGCGTCGGCGGCAGCGATGAAGGCTTCGAGTGGGTCCTCCGCGTGCTCGGGCATGGCCTCGAGCACCTGGAGCAGGCCCCAGCCCTGGCCCGCGTAACGCTCTTCGGCGCGCGTGCCTTCGCCCTTGAAGTGGATGTAGTCGATCAGGGCGTAGAGGCCCCTCGGCGGGGCACTGACGGCCACGGCGGCCAGCTTGTGTTCGAGCGAGGCGCGCTCTTGTGGAGCCACCGTGGCGAGTAAAGCTGGGATAGCAGCCTGGAAGCGCTGCACGATGAAGGCGGTCTGATCGGCAAGACTGCGTTCCAGCAGCGTGCGCAGTGCCACGAGCTCGGCGCCGTCGCGCGCCGCGAGAAAACTGGCCCGGTCGGGCCATGGTTGTTCGAACTCGTGCTCTAAGACCCAGGCCGGTAGCTCATGGCCGCGACTTTGCAGGTGCTGGAGCAGGGCGGGAAAGGTTTCCTGATAGATGCCGTCCTGGCCGGCCTGGTACCAGATGAAGTGGCCGATGCCGAGCGAGGGGAACTCCTCCCCCTCGTTCCACGCGGTGAGGCAGGCGGCGGCGCGATTGCACTCGTTGGTGTAGATCTGCTCGCCGAGCCAGCCGAGTTCGGCGTCCGACAGCTCAGGGAGGGCCAGGTCGGCGTGGGCCAGCCCACTCAGGGCGGCGAGAAGCAGGGCTGTGGAAAAGCGCGACATCGGATGGATTTCTTGTGGCTGCGGCATGGGCCAGCGAGCGCGGATTCTAGCACAGGGCCCGCGAGCCCAGGCGGTGCAAGGCTTTGCGCAGGCCGGGGCAGAGAAGCGCAGTAAAACACGGTGTTTGCGCGTGCACGGCAGCGTTTGGGTCGGTAATTAGCGAATGAAAAACGTTCTCAAGGCGCCAGGTATCGAAAATTTATGCACAAAACGATCGGTTGCACTTTTTGTGCTTATTTTTACGAGATTTTATGAGTTCTGTGTAAACGGCATCTGCAACCAATTGAAATTAAAGAGAAATTAGTTGGTTATTTTTTGCTCAATTTGAGCTCAAACAAGACAAATTCTGGCATTCGGCGCTTAATCCCAAACTTATCCACAAGCTTATCCAAAACGCTTGTGGAAAATCGGCGCCACGGTCCGTTACTAACAGGCGTCTTCTTTGCGCTTGGCAACGTTTTGGGCTGCGGGAGGAGTGTTATACTGCCGCCCAGTTTTACGCGAGGTGTTCATGTTGGAAATCAACGAGGATATTCCCTTTCTCTGGCGCCTGAGCGCTGACAACGAGCAGGGCTTCAGTCTGGTCTCCATGGTCATACCCTTTCATGCCGGCTCGCAGGACCTCGAGCACACCATCCACACGGACATCGTCAGCTTCAATGCCGAGCAGGATGTGGAACCGGGCGAAACCCTGGAGTGGAACGAAGAAGACCTCAGTCTGTTCCTCAAGCTCCTGCACCGTCGTCACATCGTTCACAGCAACGAGACCACCAAGACCTACAAGGTCGATCTCAGTGATCCCGAGACCATCGAGATCGTGCACATCGTCGCGGCCGCCGGTTTCGGCATGGCGCTGACGGTGGACGATCTGTTGGTGCGTGATCCCGGCGACAGCCTGCAGGTGCCGGCCGAGCCCGAAATCGGCTCCTCGGTCACCCTGCACACGGTGGATGGCTACAAGCGTGGCGTGGTCGTCGGCCACGAAGAGGAAGACAGCGTGGTCTGCGTCATGCTCGATGGCATCCGTCAGCCCGATGGTCAGCGTGATTTCCTGTCGGACATCCACCCCCACGATCTGGTGATCGTGAAGTCCCACCACCTGCTCTCGCCGCTGTACAGCAGCACGGCGCCGCAGCCCACGGACGTACTGCACTGAACTGAGTTTCTTTCAGCGATGTTTCTGCCCCAAGCCGCTCGGCCTGGGGCAGCGCTTCAGGCTCTACCGCCTGACCACTTTCAGCTCTTGTTGTTCTTCTTGAACTGGCGCAGCTGACGGTTGAAGTTGGCGGCGATCTTTTCCATCTGATCCAGCATGTCGTCGCGCTTGCGCTGCGCCGATGCGGTCGTTTCCGAGGCTTCCACGCAACCGATGTAGGCTTCCCCGGCCTTGACGAAGGCGGCCACGGCGGCCTGCGTCTGGCTCATCTGCTCGGCGGAAGCGGAAGCGCCGTCGGGAATCGAGGCAGTGAAGGTCGGAGCCTCACAAGCGGCCGCAGCAAAGGCAAGAGGACTGCCGCAAGCCAGTAGCAAGGCAACGGTGAGGGTCTTGGGCGAAAGGGCTCGTTGAGGCATGACATTCTCCTGTGGTGTGGGTTGGGCGCCCCCACCGCGCGGCACTCGGGCCACGCGGCGACTGCTGGGGTCACGGGAGTTTTGTCGGCCAGGATGAAGTGAACTTTAGATATCGGAACGAGCGATCTTCATGCGATCGAGCTGAGGCGTCCGGCGAGAGACGAGGCGTTGCCGGCGGCGTCATAGAGCATCGGGCCACCGATCTGACGCAGGCTGTTCAGGACTCTTTGGTTGTGAATGAGGCGATGGCGGATCAGCACGCCGTTGAGCTGATTCAGGCGCGAGGCCTGCAGTGCGAGTTCACGGACTTCGGCCCAGAGCGCCAGATCTTCGCTGCAGGCCTTGGCGTGTACGTTGGCGCCTTTGATCTCGGCCAGCGCTTCGCTCAGGTCGCTGCGGTTGTTTTCGAGATCTTCGAGAGCCTGAAAGTGTTCCTGCTTGTCGTGAGCGAGGCGCTGCAGGAGCTCCCCCTCTTCGGCACCCGCCTGCTGCGGTTTCAACAAGGTGTCTTGTTCCTGCTGCAGCAGGGTTACCAGTTGGCCGAGGTGATGATGCAAAGACTGAAGGGTACGGGGCAGTTCCATGGGGACTCCTTGCGGGGCAGTTGGTTTACTCCTTCGCCAACTGGGCCTTCAGACTGGCGAGCAGACCATCGGCGATCTTGCCGGAGTCCAAGGCCAGTTTTCCTTCCCGGATGGCTTGTCGGATCTCGTCGACTCTTGCCTGGTCGATGTCCAGACTCGAGTCCTGAGCCTGTGTGCTCAGATGCGTGATGCTGCCGGGGCCGCTGCTCGCGGGAGCGGACGTAGTGCCGGTGGTCGCGCCATTCTTGGCGGCGGGGCGGCTGCCTACGGCCTCCAAATGGCGGGAAGGGGTGGTGTTGTCGATTTTCAAGGGACACCTCTGCGCTGTCTGCTTGCGTCGGCCGATGGATTGCGGCGTCACTGCCGTCATCCGGACTATCGGCCGGCAAGCGCGCAACTTTAGCGGGCATGGCAGCAGGTGTCCCTGCGGTGAAATGTCGCACCCCTCCGGTTCGGCATGCCATGGCGGCATCCCAGGCAGAATTCGTTCTCGTCATTGTTGCGGCTCGACGCTCACTTCGCCGGCGGCGCTCACCACTGCATCGAGCTGTTGCCGCGGGCCGATGCGCACGCGCACGGTGTCACCCAGTCCGCCGGCGTCGATGGCTTCACCGCTGCGTGTGATGCGAAAGCCCGGCCCGCCACTGACGATGGTGACGCTCTGGCCGGCGCGCACCAGCGCCGGCTTGCTCAGTTGCTGTGCCTGCAGCGGTCGATTCGCGGCGAGCGTCTGGCGCGCGGTCTGACCGACCACTTCACTTGCGCGGCGCACCGCATTGCGTGGCAGCTGCGCCAGATCGCCGCGCTGCGTCGTCAATAGATCGGCGCTGATCACGGTGCCGGCCGCGATGTTCTTCACCGGCACCACGTATTCACCTTGCACCTTCACTTCCGCCTGCAGATAGCGGGTCGAACCGTCGCTGCAATTCACCCCAACACTCAAGCGTCCCCACCGCGGTGTGCGTTCGCCCGTCGGCAGAAAGGGCGAAGGGTTCTTGCACGCGTCGAGCGACAACGAGCCCGGATGCAAGGTGATGGCAGCCTCGTCACCCAAGGCGCGGCTGCGCGCCTCGAGAAAATTCTGCACCACGCTTTCCGCTTCGCTGGCGGCAACGCTGCATGGAATCACAGCAAGTACCGCAACGAAGTGCAGTGTTCTCGAGACTCGGACCAGGCGAGCGAAGGTGCGCATATATAAGTCGCATGTCGGCGAAGTTCGGTGGGGATTATAGGAAGCGAGTCTTGCGACCAAGTTTGGAATTGAGCCGAGAAACACGCCTTTTTCTGACGTTGGCGCTTGGCAGTGCAGGTCTACACTGCCGACCGTGATGAAAAGCCCCGCCAGAGGAGCGGCCATGATCGACAAGCTCAACGACGCACTCTTCTTTCAGCAGCAGGCACTGCATTTACGGCAACGTCGCCAGGAAGTATTGGCCAGCAACATCGCCAACGCCGACACGCCCAACTACAAGGCGCGCGACTTCGACTTCGCGCAGGTGTTGCGGCAACAGACGCAAGGCGTGGGGCAGCGCGGTGGCTTGAGTCTGAGTCGTACCGCGCCTGCGCATCTGGAAGGCGAATATCGTCCGGCGCAGCTCGACGGCGCTTTGAAATATCGCACCGCGCTGCAGCCCAGCATCGACGGCAACACCGTCGACATGGATCGTGAACGTGCGCATTTCGCCGACAACGCGCTGCGCTATCAAGCGAGCCTGAGCTTGCTCAACAACTCGCTGCAGAGTCTGCGCAACGCCATGCAACCCGAATAGTGAGTACCGCCCATGTCACTCTTCAGCATCTTCGAAATTTCCGGCTCCGCGCTCGCGGCACAGTCGCAGCGCATGAACCTCACCGCCAGCAACCTGGCCAACGCCGATAGCGTCACTGGTCCCGATGGCCAACCCTATCGTGCGCGTCACGCCATCTTCGAAAGTCTCGCGCAGCAGAACGGCATCGGTGGTGTGCAGGTGCGTGAAGTGGTGGAAGACCAGAACCCACCACGTCTGGTCTATCAGCCCGGCCATCCGCTCGCCGATGCGCAAGGTTATGTGGCGATGCCGAACGTCGATCCGCTGCAGGAGATGGTCGACATGATCGCCGCCTCGCGTTCGTACCAGGCGAACGTGGAAGTGCTCAACACCAACCGTGAATTGCTGCTCAAGACCCTCACACTGGGTGAGAACTGAGGACCTCAGTGATGGCCTACATCTTCAACACCATCGATAGTGCCGTGCAGCAACGTCTCAATGCAGGCGCTGCCACCACCTCCGCTTCGCGTCCGAAGAGCACCAGCGAAGAACTGCAGGAAAACTTCATGACGATGCTGGTGACGCAGCTGCGCAACCAGGATCCGCTCAACCCCGTCGAGAACGCCGAACTCACTTCGCATCTCGCGCAGATCAACACCGTCAGCGGCATCGACAAACTCAACAACACCTTGCAGGGCATCACGCAGCAGATCGAAGCCGGCCAGACCTTGCAGGCCGCGGCCTTGATCGGCAAGGGCGTGCTCGTGCCGGGCGATCGCGTGCTCGTCGGCAACGACGGTACGGCCACTCCCTTCGGCATCGAGCTCGAACAGCCGGCCAGCAATGTCGTCGTCCGCATCGTCGACGGTGCCGGTCAGATCATCGCCACGCGTGAGCTCGGCAGCGTGAAGTCGGGTGTGAGCACCTTCTATTGGGATGGCGAGATCGATGGCGGCGGCACTGCTCCCGCTGGCGCCTATCGCGTCCTGGTGGAAGCCGCAGGTGAGGAAGGGCCGTTGTTCGCGCAGGCGCTCAACTATGCGCTGGTGGCGGGCATCAGCACCGGTGACGCCGATGGTCCGCGTCTCGACCTCGGTGGCATCACCGATCAGGTACGCCTGAGCGACATCCGTCAGATTCTTTGAACGAACAATCCAGATAGCCAAGCAACCGGATACGAACAACAGGAGGCACGACCATGGGTTTCTCCCAAGCGCTGAGCGGACTGAAGGCCGCCGCAACCAACCTCGACGTGATCGGCAACAACATCGCCAACGCTCAGACCGTGGGCTTCAAGGGCTCGCGTGCCATCTTCTCCGACATCTACGCCGGTACCCAGGCAGGGCTCGGTGCGCAGGTCGCCGCGATCCAGCAGGACTTCACCACGGGCACGCTGGAGAACACCGGCCGCAGCCTCGACATCGCCATCAGCGGCACCGGCTTCCTGCGCCTGCTCGACTCGACCGGCCAGGTGGTCTATTCCCGCAACGGTCAACTGCGTCTGAGCAACGAGGGCTATCTGATCAACGCCCAGGGCGCGCGTCTCACCGGCTTCCCCTCGGGCGTGAACAACGGCGGTACGCCGGTCGAATTGCGCGTGCCTGCGGGCGCAATGCCGGCGCAGGCGACCTCCGCCATCAGTGCGCAGCTCAATCTCGATAGTCGCTCGCCGATCCTCACCGGCGCCTTCGATCCTGCCGACGCCGAAACCTATTCCTACGCCAACAACGTCACCATCTACGACACGCTCGGCAACCAGCACAACGTCACGATGTATTTCGTGAAGACGGCCAACAACACCTGGGACGTGAATCTGACCCGCGAAGGTGAAGCGACCTTCGTGGCGATCGGTCAACTGGAGTTCAATGCCAACGGCGAACTCATCGCAGGAACCACGCTGACGCCGCCATCGCCGCTCTTCAACCTCACCAACGGCGCCGATCCCATCACGCTCACCGGCATCACCTTCACGGATTCCACCCAGTTCGCCGATGACTTCTCGCTCGATGCACTGCATCAGGATGGCTTCACCTCCGGCAGTCTGGTGGATCTCGCCATCGACAAGCAGGGCAAGGTGATCGGCACGTATTCCAATGAAAGAAGCGTCGAATTCGGCACCATCGCGCTCGCCAACTTCCGCGCGCCGGAAGGCCTGAAATCCGTCGGCGACAACGCCTGGATCGAAACGTCGGAATCGGGCCAGCCGCTGCTCGGCATGGCCGGCACCGGTCTCTTCGGCAGTGTCGAGTCGGGCCTCGTGGAAGCTTCCAACGTCGACCTCACGCGAGAGCTGATCAACCTCATCATCGCGCAGCGTCAGTACCAGGCGAACTCGCAGACCATCAAGGTTCAGGACGAAGTGCTGCAGAACGCAGTGAATCTCTAAGACTCATCGCTCAGCGCGTATCGGTTAACGAACGAAGGTAGGTCAGCGTGGATCGCATCGTCTTCACCGCCATGAGTGGCGCCAAGCAGAGCCTCGATGAACAGGCCGTGATCAGCAACAACCTCGCGAATGTCGCCACCAGCGGCTTTCGTGCGCAGTTGAGTGCGATGCGCGCCGTGCCCGTTTCTCAGGACGACGCTCTGGGTACGCGTGTTTCCAGCGTTGCCAGCACGCCGCTCAGCAACTTCAGCATCGGTCCGCTCGAGAGCACCGGTCGCGATCTCGACATCGCTCTGTCCGAGGGTGCCTGGCTGGCTGTGCAGACGGCCGACGGTGGCGAAGCCTATACGCGTCGCGGTGATCTGCAGATCGACGGCAACGGTGTGCTGACCAGTGCCGGCCGCCCGGTGCTCGGCATCGATGGTCCTCTGGTAGTGCCGCTCGGCGCCGAACTCTTCATCGGCAACGACGGCGTACTCAGCACCATCGGCCTCGGCGAGAACCCCAATGCGCTGTCACCACTCGGTCAACTCAAGCTGGTGAAGGCGGAGCCGGAGCAACTGCTGCGTGGTGACGATGGTCTGTTCCGTCCGGCGCCGAATGCGGAAGGCAACGTCGCAGCCTTGCCGCAGGACGACACCGTGCGCGTGCAGACCGGCGTACTCGAAGGCAGCAACGTCAGTGCGCTCGAAGCCATGGTCGCCATGATCGACGTCGCGCGGCGCTATGAACTGCAGATGAGCGTGATCGATCGCGCCGACGAAAACGCCCAACGTGCCAATTCCCTGCTCGGCCGCGGCTGAGCCTTTGACTGAACGACGAATAGGACCAACGCCATGATCAGATCCCTGTGGACCGCAAAAACCGGCCTCGAAGCGCAACAGACGCAGATGGACGTGATCACCAACAACCTGGCCAACGTGGGCACCACGGGCTTCAAGCGTTCGCGCGCGATCTTCGAGGATCTGCTGTATCAGAACCTGCGTCAGCCCGGTGCCAATGCCTCGGCACAGGGCAACCTGCCCTCGGGCCTGCAGATCGGTACCGGTGTGCGTCCCGTCGCCACCGAGCGTCTGCACACGCAGGGCAACCTGCAGCAGACCAACAACTCGCGCGACCTCGCCATCAACGGCAATGGATTCTTCCAGGTGCTGCTGCCGGACGGCACGCTCGCCTATACGCGCGACGGCAGCTTCCAGGTGGACCAGAACGGTCAGGTCGTCACCGCCGGAGGCTATCCGCTTGAACCTTCGCTGATGATTCCGTCCAACGCGATGAGCATCAGCGTCAGTCAGGACGGCATCGTCTCCATCACCGAACCCGGCAACACCCAGAGTCAGCAGATCGGCCAGATCACGCTGTCGCTGTTCGTGAATCCGGCCGGGCTCGAATCGATCGGTCAAAATCTCTACGTCGAAACCACCGCCTCCGGGCCGCGCATGGAAAGCCTGCCGCTCATGAACGGTGCCGGTGGTCTCTATCAGGGTTATGTCGAAACCTCCAACGTCAACGTGGTGGAGGAGATGGTGAACATGATCCAGATCCAGCGCGCCTACGAGATCAACAGCCGCGCCGTGCAGACCAGCGACGAAATGCTGGCACGTCTCGGTCAGTTGTAAGGAGCGCGCCATGCGTGGAGGAAGTTGGGTTCTTGCTGCGGCTCGCGCCGTGCTCGTGCCGGCCTTCGTGCTGCTGGGCTCGGCGTGTTCGGTATTGCCTGACTCGATCCTGCCGGGACAGACGGAGCAGGAACCGCTCCTCACCGCACCGCCGGTGCCGCCTCCGCCCTTGGCCAACGGTTCCATCTATCAGGAACGTCGCGGCTTCGCGCCGTTGTTCGAGGATCGTCGTCCACGTCGTGTCGGCGACATCATCACCATCGTGCTCAACGAGCAGGTCAGTGCCAGCAAGACCGCTGCGAGCAACACGCAGCGCGGTGGCAATGCCACGTTGAGCTTCGAACAGTTGCCGGACGTGCTGGAAGAACTCGCCAAGTACGGCTTCGACTTTTCCGGCGAAAACACCTTCACCGGTGGCGGCGGATCCCGCGCGAACAATACCTTCACCGGCACCATCACCGTCACCGTGCAGGAAGTCTTGCCCAACGGCAACCTGCGCGTCGCCGGCGAAAAGCAGATCACGATCAATCGCGGCACGGAGTTCATCCGTTTCTCCGGCACCGTGCAGCCACGCGCCGTGAGCGTGCGCAACACCGTGCCTTCCACCGAAGTGGCGGACGCCCGTATCGAATACACGGGCAACGGCTACATCGACGAGGCACAGCGCATGGGTTGGCTGCAACGCTTCTTCCTCACCGTGTCGCCGCTGTAAGCAGAGGGAGCAAAGATGCTGAAACGTTGGTGGCTGCTGTTCTCGCTCCTGCTCGTTGCCACGGTGGCGGCGCAGGAAGTGCGTGCCGAGCGCCTCGGTGAAATCGCGGACTTCTCCGGCGTGCGTGACAACCAGCTGCTCGGCTATGGCCTGGTGGTCGGTCTCGATGGCACGGGCGACCAGGTGATGCAGGCACCCTTCACTTCGCAGAGTCTCACCAACATGCTCTCGCAACTCGGCGTCACCGTGCCTCCCGGTGTGAACATGCAACTGCGCAACGTGGCGGCGGTGGTGGTCACGGCAGATCTGCCGCCCTTTGCTCGCCCCGGTCAGCGCATCGACGTCGTGGTCTCTTCCATCGGCAACGCGCGCAGTCTGCGTGGCGGCACACTGTTGATGACCCCGCTGCGTGGCGCCGACGGCGAAGTCTACGCGCTCGCCCAAGGTAATCTCTTCGTCGGCGGTGCTTCGGCGCAGGCGGCCGGCAGCAACGTGCAGATCAATCAACAGGCCGGTGGCCGCATCAGCGGTGGCGCTCTGGTCGAACGTTCCGTGCCCTTGAATCTCGACGAGGGCCCGCTCGAACTCATGTTGCGTCAGGCCAGCTTCACCACCGCACAGCGCGCTGCCAGCGTCATCAATCAAACCTTCGGTGCCGGAACCGCGCGTGCGCTCGATGGCAGTGTGATCCTGTTGAGTGCTCCGATAGGTCGCGATGCCCTCGTCAACTTCATGGCGCAGGTGGAAAACCTCGAGATCACGCCGGCCGAGCCGCCGGCCAAGGTCGTGATCAATTCGCGCACGGGTTCCATCGTGCTGACCAGTCGCGTCACGCTCTATCCCGCGGCGGTGGCGCACGGCAGTCTGTCGATCGTCATCGACAGCCGCCTGCGTGTGAACCAACCGCCGCCCTTCAGCCGCGGCGAAACCGTGATCACACCGGAAGCCGACATCACCATCGAACAAGGTGAAGGCACGCTCCACATGGTGGAAGGCGCGGATCTGCAGCAGGTGGTCAATGCGCTCAACGCGCTCGGTGCCACACCGCAGGATCTGATGGCCATCCTCGAAGCCCTGCGTGCCGCAGGGGCGCTGCGAGCGGAGTTGGAGATTCTCTAAGCCCGGCCAGAAACCAGAGCAATTGAGTTCAAGGGAACAAGCATGTCCGGTATCGAAACAGGCGCCATCACCGCATTCGATCTGCAAGGTCTGCAGAGCCTGAAGGCCAAGGCCAACGAAGATCCGCAACAGGCGCTGCAGGGCGCGGCGAAGGAATTCGAAGCGCTGTTCCTGCAGATGATGCTGAAGGCCATGCGCGCCACCGTACCTGAAGGCGGGCTCGAGTCTTCCAGCACCGGCAAGCTCTATCAGGAATTGCTCGATCAGCAGTGGGCCAAGCAACTATCGGGTCGCGGTTTCGGCCTCGCCGACATGCTCACCGCACAGCTCTCGCGCGAACTGCGCACTCAAGAGATTTCTCCGTCCCAGGACACAAGTTCTTCTCAAGCGCGCCTCGAGTGAGCCGATAGAGAAGAGGTAAAGCAGGAGAGCTAGACCGTGAGCATCTTTTCCATCGGCATGAGCGGGCTCAATGCCGCTCAGGTGGCACTGAAGACCACCAGCAACAACGTCAGCAACGTCTACACCCCCGGTTACAACCGCGAGATCACCGTGCTGAGTCAGCGCGCCTCTGGCGGCGTGGTCGTCACCGACGTGGAACGTCAGTTCAACCACTTCGTCGCCAGCCAGCTCAACAGCGCGACCACCGATACCGGTTATCTGACCCGTTACGAAAGCGAGATCAGCCAGATCGACAACCTGCTCGCCGACAGCGATGCCGGCCTCGCGCCGATGATGCAGAAATTCTTTGCGGCCTTGCAGCAACTGGCCGGCACGCCTGCCGACTCCGCCGCACGTCAGGGTGTGATCGGTACCGCCGATACGCTGAGCGCCCAGTTCCGTTCGCTTGCCGGTTATCTGAGCGAAATGCAGGACGGCGTGGCTGCGCAACTGCGCAGCGAAGTGGAAGAGATCAACACGCTCGCCTCGCAGATCGCCAAGCTCAACGAAGAAATCGCCACCAGCCGCGGCCGCAGCAGCGGTGTGCCGAATGCACTGCTGAACGAGCGCGATCACCTGGTGAACCAACTCAGCAGCCACATCGACGTGCAGGTGCACATCCAGGACGGTGGCAGCTACAACCTGACCATCGGCAACGGTCAGCCGCTCGTGAGTGGTCATCGCAGCTATGCACTCACCACCATGACCTCGTCCTACGATTCCTCGCGCGTCGTGGTGGGCTACAAGGATTCCGCCGGCAATGCGCGTGAACTGAGCGAGACTACCTTCCGCGGTGGCGCCGTCGGTGGCCTGTTGGCCTTCCGCAGCGAAACGCTCGACAAGGCGCAGAACCAGCTCGGTCAGCTCGCCGTGACCCTGGCGCTCGCCTACAACGCGCAGCACGCCGCCGGCGTCGATCTGAGCGGTGCCAACGGCCAGGACATGTTCTCGTTCAATCAACCGGTGCTGTTCAGTCATCGCAGCAACGCGGGCAGTGCCGTACTCAGCGCCGCCTTCGATACTGCCACGAGCCCGCAAGGACTCACCGGCAGTGACTACGATCTGCGCGTCACCGACGCTGCGAACGGAGAGTTCGAAGTGGTACGTCGCGATGGCGGTGGCAGCTTCAGCGTTACGCTCGACGGCAACGAACTGCGCTTCGATGGCCTCGTGCTGACCATCGATGATCCCGCGCTACTGCAAGACGGTGATCGTTTCAACCTGCAGCCCACGCGCCGTGCCGCAGAAGCTTTCACCAACCTGATCCACGACCCGGCGCAGATCGCGGCATCGCAGGCTGGCGCCGACGGTGACAACCGCAACGCGCTGGCGCTGCTCGACCTGCAGAACCAGCACATCTTCGGTGGCCGCTTCACGCTGACGCAGGGTTACATGCGTCTGGTCAACGACGTCGGCAACCGTGCGAACGTGGTGCAGATCAACCTCAAGGCGCAGGAAGCACTGACCGAACAGATTCACGCCATGCAGCAGGCGGAATCGGGTGTGAATCTCGACGAAGAGGCGATCAACATCCTGCGCTATCAGCAGTATTACCAGGCCAACGCCAAGCTGATCGAGACCGGCGGCATGCTGCTCGACGTCATCCTCAACATGCGTGCCTGAAGCTAGTACAACCGGGAGTCATTCATGCGCGTCAGCACTCTGACCATCTACAACCAAAGCGTGTCCTCGTTGAGCCGCCGTCAGGTGGACTTCATCGAAACCGGACAACAGCTCGCCGCCGGCAAGAAGGTGGTACGTCCCTCCGACGATCCGAAGGCCGCGGCGCAGGCACTGGGCGTCGGCCAGGCCAAGGCCCTGGTGCAGCAGTATCAGGAAGCGCGTATCGGTGTGCGCAATGCACTGTCGCAGGAAGAGAGCGTGCTGCAGAGCGTCGGCGATGCCATCACGCGCGCGCGCACCTTGGTGTTGCAGGCCTCGAACGGCAGCTTGAGCGATGCCGACCGCGCTTCCGTCGCCAGCGAACTGCGCGGCATCTTCGAAAGCGTCCTGGGGCAGGCCAACACTTCCGATGGCAATGGCCGTTATCTTTTCGGTGGTTATGAAGACGGCAGTCCTCCCTTCATCAAGGACGCCGATGGCAACGTGATGTTCGTCGGCAGCGATTCCGCACGTGAACAACGCGTCGATGCATCGCGCCTGATTCCGATGTCCGACAGTGGCGCCACCATCTTCTTGTCCACGCACAGCCGTGGTTATGTCGCCGAAGCCGACGCTGGCAACACCGGCAGCGTGCGCTTCACGGGCCCGCAGGTGGTGGACACCAATGCCACCGGTTACGGCGCCACCTTCGACGTCACCTTCAGTGACGATGGCAGTGGTCAGCTGCGTTACAGCGTGGTCGACACCGATGGCAACGTCCATGTCGCCGATCAGCCCTACGCTTCCGGCATGACGCTCAACGTCGGTGGTCTCAGTCTGAAGCTCGAGGGCACACCGGCGGACGGTGATTCGCTGCGCATGGGCCCCGGCACCGACATGAATGCGGATCTGTTCCAGACCTTCGCCAAGGCCATCGCCGCGCTGGAAACGCCGGCCGACGACGCCACCAGCAAGGCGCGTCTGTCGAACACCTTGAACACCGTGCTGCGCGAGTTCGACAACAGCCTCGACAACGTGCTGATCGTGCGTGCGTCGGTGGGTGCGCGTCTGAACGAACTCGACACGCTCGATCTCGTCGCCGATGCGCGCAATCTGAGCTATTCGCAAACCCTCAGTGGGCTCGTCGACCTCGACTACGTCCAGGCGGTTTCGAGCTACATGCTGCGCCAGGTCGGTTTGGAAGCGGCGCAGAAATCCTTCGTCGACATCAGTTCGATGTCGCTATTCCGCCTCCTCTGAGGTTTCTCCTGGCACGGGGAGGTGGGCAACCACCTCTCCACTTCTAGGCTGCCAATTCCTCCACCAGGCTCTGCATGAACTGCAGACCCAGCATGAAGAGCTGACTCAGGAAACCATAGAGTTCCCGGCTCAACAGCGTCAGCAACAACAGCCCCGCCAACAGTGACATCGGAAAGCCCACCGAGAACACGGTGAACTGCGGTGCCACGCGGTTGAGAATGGCCATCGCCAGGTTGATCACCAAGAGCGCCGCCACCAGCGGCAACGCGAGCAGAAGTCCCGAGCCGAAAATCACCGAGCCGAAGCGCGCCAGTACCGCGAAGCCGCTGGTGTCGAGCGTACCGGCCGCGATCGGCAGCGTTTCGAATGAGGCCGCCAGGACCTGGATCAACAAGAGGTGACCGTCGACGGCGAGAAAGCACAGCGCCGTGATCATGTAGAAGAAGCGCGACAGGATCATGGTGTTGGCACCGACATCCGGTGCGAAGAACGAGGCGAAGGCCAGCCCCATCTGCAGACCGATGACTTCACCGGCCGCCTGTACCACTGCCATCACGATCTGCATCACGAGCCCCATTGCCGCACCGATCAGGACCTGTTCGACCAAAATGCCGATCGAGGCCCAGGACCACAGCGGTACCTGCGGCAGTGGTGCGAGATTGCTGCTGACGGCCATGGTGAGGAGCGCCGCGAGTCCGATCTTCACCGGCGCCGGCGTGCTGGAGTGGCCGAGAAAGGGCTCGACCATCAGGAAGGCCGCGATGCGCGTGAAGGGCCACAGAAACAGAGTGAGCCAGGTCTGTAGCTGCGCGAAGGTGAGCTCGATCATCGCGTGGAATCAGGGACTAGGGCGTATTCGAAGGCGGTAGTCCATTCACCAAGGACGGGATGTTGCGCAGGAGCTCCGCGGTGAAGTCCGTGATCAGTTCCAACAACATGGGGCCCGTGAGCACCAACACCGCGAACACGCCGAGAATCTTCGGGATGAACGACAGCGTCATCTCGTTGATCTGCGTCGCCGCCTGGAACAGGGACACGAGCAGGCCGATCAAGAGTGCGGCGAGCAACGCCGGACCGGCGAGAAACAGTGTCACACGCATGCCCTGGTAGGCGAGGTTCATGATGGTTTCGGGTGTCATGCGCGATCCTCCACGACGGGGTTACAGCGCGAAGCTCTGTGCCAGTGAGCCGATCAGCAACTGCCAACCATCCACCAGCACGAACAACATGAGTTTGAAGGGCAGCGAGATCGTCGCCGGCGGCACCATCATCATGCCGAGCGCCATCAGCACGCTGGCCACCACGAGGTCGATGATGAGGAAGGGAATGAACAGCATGAAGCCGATCTGGAATGCGGTCTTCAACTCGCTGGTGATGAAGGCTGGAATCAGAATGCGCAGTGGCACTTCTTCCGGCCCCGCCATCGGCTCGACCTGCGCCAGTTGCGCGAAGAGCGCGAGATCGGATTCGCGCGTCTGCGCCAGCATGAAACCGCGCAGCGGTTCACTCGCCAGTGCGATCGCTTCCTGCAGGCTGATCGTGTCTTCCGCCAGCGGCACCCAGGCGGTGGTGTAGATGGTGTCGAACACCGGTGCCATCACGAAGAAGGTGAGAAACAGCGCGATGCCGAGCAGCACCTGGTTCGGTGGAGCGGCCTGTGTGCCCATCGCCGTGCGCAAGAGGCTCAAGACGATCACGATGCGCGTGAAGCTGGTCATCATGAGCAGCGCCGCTGGCAGGAAGGCCATGGCGCTGAGCAGAAGCAGAGTCTGGAGTTGAATCGACCAGGCTTGTCCGCCATCCGGCGTCGGCTGGCTGGTGATGCCGGGCAGCGTCTGCGCCAGACTCAATTCCGGCAGCAGCAGAAGGAAGAAAAAAGGCAGCAGCGCACAGAGGCGCTGCCAGGGTTGGGGTTTCACAGCAGCGGCTCCGTGGCGGCAGCCATCTTGTTGCGCTGCGCCGCCAGCGCGGCTTCGAAGATGGTCTTGGCCTGCGTCGCGGCCGGCAGTTCATGCAGCTTGGTGATCTGAGCGTTGGTGACTCCCAACACGAGTTGCACGTCGTCGACCACCACGATCACCACACGCTCGTGCGAGCCGAGCGAGGTGCTCGCCACCACGCGCAACCGTTGTTGCGTGTTCACGGGGAAGCGGCGGCCGAGTTCGAAACGCTTGAAGACCCAACTACAGAGGTAGATCGCACCAAGCACCACGGCCAATGCGAACGCGGTCTTGCCGAAGAGAGCCAGCACGTCGATCGAGGCACTGCCCAGAGCAGCCTGGTCCATGGAATCTTCCTCGCTCAGCGATTGAGTTTCTGGATGCGTTCGGAGGGCGTGATGATTTCGGTGATGCGGATGCCGTACTTGTCGTCGACCACTACCACCTCACCCTGCGCCACGAGATAGCCGTTGATGAGGATGTCCATCGGATCACCGGCGAGGCCATCGAGCTCCACCACCGAACCCTGACTGAGTTCGAGCAGCTGACGGATGGTCAGACGCGTGCGGCCCAGTTCCACGTTCAGCTTCACCGGGATGTCCATGATCATCTCGAGTTCGCGGTTGGCGGTGAGCGTACCGTCGTTGCGATCGAGCGGTTTGAAGACCTGATCGGCCGCACTCTTCGGCGCGGCACCGTCCGCTTCCTGTTCGGCGAGCGCAGCGCTCCAGTCGTCGCTCAAGTCTTCGGAAGGAGAGGAAAGCTTGTCACTCATGAGGTTGGTCTCCGGCAGAAGGAGCCTGGGCTCCGGATAGAGATTCGGGGCTGGGTGTGCGGATGGTGGTTTGGTTGTGTTCGATCACCTCCGCCACTTCGAGCGCGCGGCGGCCCTGACGGCTGCCGTAGCGGCAACGCAGCACGGGCACGCCGTCGACTTCGGCGGTGACCTGCTGCGGCAATTCGATGGGCAGTACGTCACCCGCTTTCAGATTCATCACCTTGCCGACGCTGGTGGGAATTTCGACGAAGCCGACCTTGAGCTCGACTTCGGTCTGACGGATCTCACCCGCCATGCGGCGCTGCCAACTGCGATCGTTCTTGCTGCGGTTGCCGGTGGTGGGATCGGTGAGGATGTCGCGCAAGGGTTCGATCATGCTGTAGGGGATGCAGATCTGGAAATTGCTCGACAGGTTGCCGACCTCGAGATGGAAGTCGGAATTCACCACGATTTCGTTCGGCGAATTGGTGATGTTGGCGAAACGCATCTGCATTTCCGAGCGCAGATAGCTCACCTGCAAGGGATGGATCGGTTGCCACGCTTCCTGATAGGCCTCCACCGCGAGTGTCAACAGACGCTGGATGATGCGGTTCTCGGTGGCGGTGAATTCGCGTCCTTCGGAACGGGCGAGGAAACGGCCGTCACCACCGAAGAGGTTGTCCACGATGAGGAACACGAGCTGTGGCGGAAACACCACGAGCGCACTGCCGCGCAGCGGCTTCATCGTGATCAGGTTGATGTTGGTGGGCACCGGCACGTTGCGCGAGAAGTTGCTGTAACTCTGATAGCGCATCGATTCGACCGTGATGTCGGAACTGCGGCGGATCAGGTTGAACAGGCTGATGCGGAACAAGCGCGCGAAGCGTTCGTTGATGATGTCCATCGCATGCAGACGATCGCGGATCACGCGATGCTGCGTGACCGGATCGTACGGACGGATGCGCTGCTCGCCGTTACGCGTACCGGAAGACGTGGTTTCACCGCTCACGCTGTTGAGCAGAGCGTCGATTTCGTCTTGCAGCAGTAGGTTGTCCTGGGCCATGAAGCTTACCTCGGTTCCTGCCTATGCCTGCGGATGTGTGCGCAGTCGCTCATTGCACGATGAAGTTGGTGAAGAGCACCTGTTCCACCTCGACCGGCATCTGCATTTGCGCGAGCGGTGTCTGGAACAGGCCCTTGATGTCCTGTGCCAGCTTCTGCTTGCCGGTGGCGGGAATCAGTTGCTCGGCGTTCTGCCCCGAGAGCAGCAGCAAGAGACGGCTCTGCACTTCGGGCATGTGACGGTTCAGCAGATCACGTGTCTCGAAGTCGGACACCTGCAGCGTCAAGCCAATGTAGAGCAGGCGCTGACCATAGGCGTCGTTCTGCAGGTTCACGGTGAGCGGACCCACATCGACGAAGATGGGCGCGGAGCTGGTGGTGCGTTTGACGCTCGCGCTCGCAAACTCCTGCTGTCCTTCGCGGCTCTGCAGAAGGAGATAGAGATTGGCGACGCCGACGGCGACCACGGCCGCCAGCAACAGCCACTGAATAGCCCGATAGATGCCGGAATTTTCGGTATTGCTTGCCATCGTGTGTTCCTCGGCCGGTCTATGCCGGTTGGTAAGTCAAAGAAGCGATTCGCCTATACGTAGAGATTCACTCGACCCGGGCCGGCCACGCGGGTGCCTTGCGTAGAGGCCTTGGCCTGTGCACTGGCAGGGCTCATCGCCACGGCGACGTGTTCGGTCGCAGGCTGTCGCTCCTGCTGCGTCTGCGCATGTCGTTCGGGCGCGCGTTCACCCACGTCGGCCTGACCCAGCGCAATGCCTTGCTGCGACAGCGCCTCACGCAATTGCGGCAGGGCGTCCTGCACGGCGCTGCGCACCTGCACGTGCGAAGACAGGAAGGTGAGATCGGCCTGGCCTTCGCGAACGCGCAGTTCCACCGTCAGTGGTCCGAGTTCTGCCGGATGCAGCTGCAACGAAACGCGTTGCTCACCTTGGTTCAACGCGAGCTGAGCCACTCGTTGGCCGAACTCAGCGCGCCAGGGGGCGGAATCGAGCGGCTGACGCAGATAGAGCACGCGCGCCGGTTCCTGGGTCGTGGGCACCTCGTTCGCTACTTGCTGTTGCGATGCGCGCGCACCCTCCATCAGCGGCAGTTCGAAGTTCGTCGCGGCGTTCGTTGCCTCCCCTACGTTCGGTAGCAAGGTGGTCTCAGACACGACGCTGTGCGTGGTCGCGGTGCCCGCCTGTGGTCTGATTGGCTGGGTATCGGCCACTTCGGTATCGGTAATTTCATCGCCGAGCAGCGCGGTAGCTTGAGCGGACGCGGCCGGCGCTGCGCTTACCGTCCGCAGCGTGGCATCGAGCTGCGTCGTCGCATTCGCATCATCGGTACGCGTATTCGTAGCGCTCGGCTGCAGCAGAGCTGCGAGTGCCGCCAGGCTCTCGGCTTCCATTTCCGCGTCGTCAGTGAATGGTTCCTCGTGTTCCTCCATCGTCGCGATCTGCGCCGCGCTTTCGTGCAGCTGCAAAGGAGAAAGTCCACGCAGCGCAACGAGCAGTGCATCAAGACCATCGCTTTCTGGCGCGGCTTGTGGCGTGAGCACCGGGAGTTCGTGCGTCACCGGTTGCGGATTCGCCGCAGCGAGCGTGCGCTCCAAGGCCGCGAGATCGAGAGAAGTCTGCGCCGTTGCGACGTGTTCGGTGAGCAGCGGCATGGGCGCGCCGGTGTTCGGCATGCCCAGCTGCTGCAGGAGCGCAGCGAAGCCAGTGGTGGACCTTGCAGCCTGCGGCGCACTTTCGAGTGGCACCGGTGTTTGCGTCGTGGGCAGTAAGGGAGACAAGGGCAGGGTCATGGCGCCTCCTGAGAAAGTCGGGCTTGTTTGGTGCGTTCGCGCGCGGCGAACTGACTGCTGAGTTCGTCGTTGCCGCGTTGTTCACGGCGGCCTTCGGCTTTCGCCACGGCTTGCTGCTGGCGTTTCTGCAAGGCAGTGAAGGTGTCGAGACGCTGCTGCGCCAGACGCCAATGCATCTGCGCCTTCTGCAGTCGGTCTTCCTTCACGCTCAAACTGTGTTGGCCTTGGGCAAGCGCCTGATCGAGTGAGGCAAGAAAGGCCTGGAAATCACGCAGCGCGGTGAGTGGCATTCCGTTCTGCATCGCCTGCTGCAACTGCAGGCTGTATTCGAGGCGATAGGTGCTCAGCAGCTCGATGTGGGTGAGCAACTGTTGTTGCCCCATGCGCTCATCGGCGAGCTGGCGACCTGCTTCGTCGCGCGCCTTGCGCGCGCTTTCCAGTAATTGTTCCAGGGCACTACGTTGCATCACGCACTCCTGGCGCCAATGCCTTCGCCGAGCAGAGCTTCGAGCTGGGCGACGGAACTTGCGAATTCGGCGCGCTCGGTGAGGTCCTGCTTCAGGAAACCTTCGAGCGTGGGGTAGAGGCGGACCGCCTGATCGAGCTGGGCGTCGTAACCTGGGCTGTAGGCGCCGACGCCGATCAGGTCGCGGCTGCGCTGATAGCGTGAGAACAGCTGTTTGAAGCGCTGCGCGCAACGCAGTTGTTTCTGCGGCACGATCGCCGTCATCACGCGGCTGATCGACGCCTCGATGTCGATCGCGGGATAGTGGCCCGCTTCCGCGAGAGAACGCGACAGCACGATGTGACCATCGAGAATCGCGCGCGCCGAATCGGCGATGGGATCCTGTTGATCGTCGCCTTCGGTCAGCACGGTGTAGAAGGCCGTGATCGAACCTTGGCCGACGCGGCCGTTGCCGGCCTTTTCCACGAGTGCGGGCAGCTTGGCGAACACCGATGGTGGATAGCCCTTCGTTGCGGGCGGCTCACCGATCGCGAGCGCGATCTCACGCTGTGCCATGGCGTAGCGCGTGAGCGAATCCATGATGAGCAACACGTTGTGGCCGCGGTCGCGGAAGTCTTCGGCGAGACGCGTGGCATAAGCCGCACCCTGCAGACGTTGCAACGGCGAGGTATCGGCGGGTGCTGCGACGACCACCGAACGCGCCAGACCTTCGGCACCGAGAATGTGGCTGACGAATTCCTGCACCTCGCGGCCACGCTCGCCGATCAAACCGACCACGCACACATCGGCCGCTGTGTAGCGCGCCATCATGCCGAGCAGCACCGACTTACCGACACCGGAGCCGGCGAAGAGTCCCATGCGTTGACCGCGGCCCACACTGAGCAGCGCATTGATTGCCCGCACGCCGACGTCGATCGGTGTATCGATTGGCGCACGCGCCAGGGGATTGAGCGTGCCGGTGGCAAGCGGCGCACAGTCGCTTTCGCGTGGCAAGGGCAGATCATCGAGCGGCTTGCCGCTGCCATCCAATACGCGGCCCAAAAGGGAGGGGCCCAGGGGGAAGCAACGCGCGCTGCTGTCTTCACCAACGGGGAATACCCGCGCGCCGGGTACGAGGCCGTCGAGCTCTGCGAGCGGCATCAGAAAGGATTTGTCACCGGCGAAGCCCACGACTTCGGCTTCGGCGAAACCGCCAGCGCTCGGCAGTTCGATGCGGCAGGCGCCGCCAAGTGGAACATTCAGTCCAAGCGCTTCGAGTACGAGGCCGGTGGCACGTACGATGCGTCCGCTGCGGCGATAGGGCGTAATGGCGGGAACACCTTGGCCGATACGCCCCAGCTCTTGCTGCCAATGCGCCAGATGCAGGTTGTGGTCGCGAGCCGTCATTGCTGCGGCTCCTCCACGGTTGTCGTTGCGACCTTGGCTTTGCGCGCCCGCGTGCGCTTCGGTTTCGGCGCTTGTGGGTTCTCGACGGCGGGCACGGACCAATACTGTTCCACCAGGGTCTGGCAACGCGTTTCCCAGGTGGCATCGATCTCGCCGGTATTGCTGGTGAGACGACAGCCGCCACGCGTGAGCGTGGGATCGGGACGCAACTGCCAGCCGGCGGCAGCGAGTTCTTCGGCGAGATGTTGCTGCACAAGCGGCAGATCGGCGGGCGCCAGCCAAAGCTTGGGTTCACCACACAAGGGTTGCGTCTGCAGCAGTTCGCGCACGAGCGCGACGACGTGGTCGGGGTGCAGATCGAGATCGCGACGAGCGAGATGACGGGCTGCCGTCATCGCCAGTGCCGCCAGTTGCTGTGCGACTTCCTCATCCAATTGCCGTAGCGCCTGTTCGAAGCCTGCGATCAGCGTGCGCAGCGGTGCGATGGTATCTGCCAACTGCCGCTGTAATTCCTGCTCGGCTTCGAGGCGACCCAGGCGCAGGCCTTCGGCATGGCCTTGTTCCCGACCTTCGGCAAAGCCGGCCTGATGGCCTTCGCTCTTGCCCTGCGCAAAACCTTTCTGGCGCGCGGCTTCCTTCAATTGTTCGAGCAAGTGCGCCTGTTGCAGCTCCTGCTCGCTGTGCTCGGCGGCAGCTTCCGCGTTCGCCAGCGCTTGCGGCTGAGCGGCGCGATGCAACTCGCCCATGTGCCAGCGCTGCCAAAGGTCGCGACTCTGCTGCATCTCAGACATAGCTTTCCTCGCCGCGCGTCAGTTCGATCTCGCCGCTGTCGGCCAGACGACGTGCGATCTGCAGGATCTGTTTCTGCGCGCTCTGTACGCGCGACAGCAGGATCGGGCCGCGGTTTTCCATGTCTTCGATCAGCAGCTGAGCCGCACGCTGCGACATGTTGCGCGTGAACTTGTTGAGCAGGGTCGGGGACACGCCCTTGAGCGCCACGGCGAGCAGGTCCGGTTCGACGTCGCGCAGCAGCAGCATGATGGCGCGGTCGTCGACTTCGGCGAGGTTCTCGAACAGGAACATCTCGTCGATGATGCGCTGCGCCAGATCTTCGTTGTACGCACGCACCGCAGCGATGACGCTTTCCTCGGTGTTGGCGTTGAGCAGGTTGAGGATTTCCGCCGCGGTCTTCACGCCGCCCATCTTGCTGCGCTTGAGATTCTGACCGTCGAGCATGCTGCTCAGCACCTCGGTGAGCTCCTGCAGTGCCGCCGGCTGCACGCCGCTGAAGGTGGCGATGCGCAGCATCACGTCGTCGCGCTGCTTGTCGTCGAGCTGCTTGATGACCTCGGCCGCCTGATAGCGTTCGAGATGCACCAGGATGGTGGCGATGATCTGCGGATGTTCGTCGCGGATCATCTCGGCCACGGTGGCGGGTTCGATCAGGTTGAGCGCATCGATGCCGGTCGTACCCTGCGCGCTTTCCATGATGTCTTCGAGCAGACTGGCGGCGCGCTCGCTGCCCAGCACCTTGGTTAATACGCTCTTCACATACTCGCTGGAGTTGAGGCTGACCAGCAGCGCGTACTGCTCGGACTCCTCGTAGAACTCTTCCAGCACCGCACGCATTTCCTCGTGCGACACGTGGCCGAGATTGGCCATCTCCTGACTCAGATCCTGAATCATGCGCGACGGCAGATGCTTGAACACCTCGGCGGTGGAATCCTCGTCGAGTGTCAACAGCAGAATGGAACTCTTGCGCAGACCTTCGTTACTTGCCACCGGTGGAACCCTCGATCCAGTTGCGTACGACCAGGGCGATCAGGCGCGGATCGTCCTGTGCCATCTGGCGTACTTCCCGCAGGTATTGCTCGTAGTTGGGCGGACGGCGCATACGCAGCGGCAGGCCGCCGCGGCCTTCCATACGACGCAATCCCAATTGTTCTTCGTCGTCGGCGCCGGCTTCGGCAGCTGCACCCTCATCCTGTTCCGCATTCGGCGCGGCAAGCGCAGTGGCAGCGGCACCTTCGGCGGGCAGCGCGGCAGCGGCGGGCTGCAGGTGACGACGCATGAGCGGACGCAGCAGGAAGAAGTAGAGCGCGAGCGCTGCCAATGCCGTCAGGAAGTAGCGCAGTGCAGAGAGGATGAGCAGCTGATTGGCAGGCAGCTGCCACCAGGGGCTTTCCGGTACGGTGGGAACGGCACTCTGGCTGAAGGGCACGTTGACCACTTCCAGGGCATCGCCGCGCGCGGCGGAATAACCCATGGCCTGCTGCGCGAGACGACGCACCTGATCGAGTTCCGCCTCGCTCAGCGGCACGCGCGTGGGTGCGCCTTCTTCATCCACGTCGGCGCGATAGTTGATCACCACTGCCGCCGACAGACGCTGCAGCTGCCCGTACTGCTGCTGCACGTGCGTGATGTCACGATCCACTTCGTAATTGATCAGACGGTCATAATTGAGGGTGTTGCGCTCGGTGGTGGCAGCTGCGGCGGCTTCGGTTTCGCCTTCCACTTCGATCGGTGCCACGCCGGGACCGGGCGGGGTATTGCTGAGCGCACCAGGAATGCCGGCGGCAGCGGGATCCACACCATCGTAGGAGCCGCTCATCTGCGCGCTGCGCACCGCGGCGGAGCCCGGCGTCTGGTTGGGCGTATAACGTTCGGTGGTCTGTTCGCGACGAGAGAAATCGATGTTGGCGGTCACCGCCACACTGAAGTTGTCACGGCCGAAGAGCGGCGTGAGGATGTTCTCGATGCGCTGCTGATAGCCGCGTTCGATCTCGTGGACGTAGTCGAGATCGGCGCCTTCGCGATAGCCATTGGAAGAATTGCCGGAGAGCAGGGCGCCACCCTGATCCACTACCGTGACCTGGTCGAAGGAGAGCGAGGGCACGCTGCTGGAGACGAGGTGCATGACGGCATTCACCTGACCCTGGCTCAGCGAACGACCTGCACGCAGGGTCAGCACCACCGACGCCTTCGCCGGTTCGCGCTCGCGCACGAAGACGCTGGGTTTGGGCAGGGCGAGATGCACGCGCGCTGCTGCCACGGGGCCCAAGGTTTCGATGGAGCGCGCCAATTCGCCTTCCAGACCGCGCTGGAAATTCACCTGTTCGGTGAACTGACTGACACCGAAGGCCTGGTTGTCGAGCAGTTCGAAACCGACACCACCGCCCTGCGGCAGGCCTTGCTCCGCCAACTGCAGGCGCAGCACGTGCACCTGGTCGGCGGGCACGAGGATGGCGTTGCCGCTTTCGCTGAAGCGATAGGGCACACCGCGGTTGTCGAGTTCGTTGATGATCTTGCCGCCGTCGGCCTCGCTGAGGTTGCTGAACAACACGCGATAGGGCGCGCTGCCGGCCCACAACAGGAGCGCGGCGATCAGCGCGATGGCGGCGGCGCCAGCGATCAACAAAGGCACCAGGGTGCCTTGGCTCAGCCGCTGCCGTAAACCTTCGAAGGTGAAGAGCGGTGCTGTTGCAACTTCTGTAGGTAAAGCGGCAGAACGTGGCACCGGAGAAGTCGGGCGTGGCTCGTCAGCCATTGCGGCTCCACTCTGCATGGGAAAGTAAGGGAATAGGGCTCATGAACATGGCGGCTATTATCCCGGCCGGCCCTTTGCTCCAAGGCCGGAAAAGCCGGCGCTTTTGCACGCAATTAAGCGTTTGGAGGAACGGCGCCTGCTGTTAGCCTGCGCGCGCAGTCATCAAGAGGAGACCGCCATGAGTGTTCCCGCCATCGAATCCGTCCTGCAGCAATTGCGCAGTGTCAGCGCCGAAGCCGGTGCTGGCGAGCTGCGTGGTACACGCATCGATACCAGCGTGGGGCAGGGTGGCTTTGCCGATGCCATGCTCGCGTCGATCGAGCGCATCAATCAGTTGCAGCAACATGCCACGGAACAGGTGCGTGCCTTCGAAAGCGGCAGCAAGGACGTGACGCTCGACACCGTGATGCTGGACGTGCAGAAGGCGAGCCTCGCCTTTCAGATGGGCATCCAGGTACGCAACCGACTGGTGAGCGCGTACCGCGAAATCATGAACATGCAGGTCTGAGGCGCAGCGCGCCGCAGAGCCTTCTCACACCTTTTCCCGCAGCAGCAGGCCGCGCAGTTCGTCGAGGCGACGCGCGATCTGCAACAGCGCTTCCGACGGAATCTGACGCAGCACCTCGCCGCTCTTGCAATCGACGATGCGGATGATGGTGCGTTTGCCGTCTTCACTCAGCTCGAACTCCACGCCATAGGGCTGCAGCGTGGCATTCACCTTCTGCAGTTGCAGTGCGGGCAGGAGCTCGTCCTCCGTTACCGGTTCGGTGCGTGCGGGCGTCACCCCTTCGGGAAGCAATTCACGACGAGGTGAGGGAGTCAGCGTAGAAGAACTGACGCTGGCCACGGCGGAGAGGATGTCGGTGAGAATCACGTTGTTCATGGCAGACCTGCTTCTGGCGACGTACCTCTCCCTTATCGGACGGCGCATGGAAGGGCTTTAGTCGGGACGGGGAGCAGTCTAAAGTTGGCGCCTTGGCTTGGACGCAAACGATGACCGATCTCTCCCTGCTCGATCCCGAGCGCTTGGCATGGCTGCTGAACGCCGGAGTGCGCGGCGCTGCCTCTCCCTCTGGCAAGCTGCCCGCAAGTTTTCACCGTTGGTGGTTGATCCACCGTGGTCTCAATTACCCGCATTGGCCGGCCGGCACGCCAGAGGACTATGCGGAACTGCTGAAGCCTTTGCCGCGCAGTCGTCGCGTCGGTCCCTTCGGTTTGAACCTCATGCTGCGCTCGCTGCTGGAATGGCGCGAAGACCTGCGGCAGATCTTCGACATCGGCTCCAACAGCGGTTACACCGCCGCGCTCGCCTGGCTTTATACCCACGGTCTGCGCGAATACGGTCTGCAGGAGCATCTGCCCGCGGAACAACTGGCGTGGCTCGATGCGGAAGTGCCCCATCTGAAGTTGAAAGACGAGCCGCTGGAAGAACCGCTCACTTGGCTGATGTACTTCGTGTGGCTGGGCAGCTCTGACTTGCAGGTGGAGTTTCCACTCACCAACGCCGCGGAGCAGAGGGCCTTTCTGTGGTGGTTCCTGTTCGACGGCATCGCGGGCATGGGGCTCGGACCGCTCGTCGCGCCGCGTTGGCGCGAGTGGCTGTTCGAACGCAGAAGAGTGAGGGCTGACTCACGGGTGGCGACGCCACGTGCCTCGCTGCTGTTGTGGCGTCGTCGCCCCGATCTGCAGCAGGCCTTTGATCTCAAGAACGACGCGGGTGTGGTGCAGTTGCGCCAGTGGTTCGATACGGCCCTCGATGAAGAGCCCGGACTGCGCTGGTTGCGGGACTCAAGCGCGACGACGCAAGTAAGTACCTCCTCACCGAAGTCATCCAAACGGCGGCCGTTCGGCGTGAACCTCATCGGCTTTGCCTTTGGTCAGCTCGGCATCGGCGAAGACGTGCGCATGGCGGTGGCGGCGTGCGAAGCCGCAGGCATTCCCTTCAAGGTCGTCAACGTGCATCCGGGCAATGTGGGTGTGGGTGACAAGGCGCTCGCGGCCTTGGTCGATGAAGAAGCAGAGGACGAGGCACCCTTCGCGATCAACGTCTTCTGTCTGACCGGCTTCGATACGCTGCGTGTGTTTCTCGAACGTGGCCTGAGTCTTTTCGAAGGCCGCTACAACATCGGTTGGTGGCCGTGGGAACTGCCGGTGTGGCCGAAGGATTGGGATGTGGTGTTCGCACTGGTGGACGAGGTGTGGGCAGCGACGCGCTTCACCGAGGAGATGTATCGCGCGGCCGCGCAACGGGCGGCCCAGAGCAAGGCCTTGGTGGGCCTGCCGCGCAAGACGCGTATTGCCGAAGTTCCCATCACGCTGATGCCGTTGCCGGCGAGCGTGGCTCGCCTGAAGCGCATGACGCGCAAGGCGCTCAAACTGCCGGAGCAGCGTTTCCTCTTCCTCTACGTGTTCGACTTCAACTCCTACCTCGATCGCAAGAATCCCTTCGCGGCGGTGGAAGCGTTCCGCCGCGCTTTCCCCGCGCGCGCCAAATCCGTGGGCCTGGTGCTCAAGACCATGAACAGCAATCCGCGCAACCCGGCCTGGCGCCGCTTTCTCAAGGCCTGTGCCGCCGATCCACGCATTCAACTGATCGACTACACGCTCGAGCGTGGCGAGGTGCTGGGATTGATCCGCGCTTGCGATGCCTACGTGTCGCTGCATCGCTCCGAAGGTTTCGGCCGTACGCTGGCCGAAGCGCAACTCTTCGGCAAACCGGTAGTGGGCACTGACTTCTCGGGCAGCGTCGATTTCCTCACGCCCGAGACCGGCTTCCCCGTGCGCTGGAAGAAGAGGGCGGTGAAAGTGGGTGCTTACCCCTTCGTGACTGCGGCGGACAAACCCTGGTGGGCGGATCCCGATGTCGAGCACGCGGCGGAGCAGTTGCGAGCAGCACGTGCGGCGGGCCGTGATCCCGCCTTCGGCAAACGCATCCTGCGCTTCGCCAGGGAACGGTTCTCCGAGGTACGCATCGGCAAGCTCATGCGCGAGCGGCTCGATGCCATCCGCCAGCTGCGCAAGTTCTGATTTTCCCTTCCCCAAAAAGAAACGCCGCATCGGGTGATGCGGCGTTGGTCTTTGGTCTGTCTGGGCCCGTCACTGAGGATCGGGCCCGACAGTAGTTCGGAGAAGCTACTTTCAGCTGTAGGCGGTCTCGCCGTGGTTGGCCAGGTCGAGGCCGGTTTCAGCTTCGGTGGAAGCATCGACGCGGAAGCCGACGGTTTTCTCAACGATCATCGCCAGGATGTAGGAGACGACGAAGGAGTAGACGATCACGGTCAGCGAGGACAGAACCTGTGCGGCGAGCAGCGTGCCACCGGCTTCGGCACCACCGAGGCTGCCGGAGAGGCCAACCCATACGCAGCCGATGAAACCAGCCACCAGGTGGATGCCCAGTACGTCGAGGGAGTCGTCGTAGCCGAGTTTGAATTTCAGCTCCACGGCCAGGGCAGCGATGCCACCTGCGATCAGGCCGAGGATGATGGCCGATACCGGGGTGATGAAGGCGCAAGCCGGGGTGATGGCAACCAGACCAGCGACTACACCGGAAGCGGCGCCCAGAGCGGTGGATTTACCGAGTTTGAATTTCTCGACCACGATCCAGCCGAGCGCTGCGGCAGCCGGGCAGATCAGGGTGTTGAGGAAGATCAGACCGGAGTGGTCGACGTCTTCGCCGTGTACACCGGTGTTGAAGCCGAACCAGCCGAACCACAGGATGGCGGTACCGATCAGAACCAGCGGCAGGTTGTGGCCAACCGGCAGGCTTTTGCCGAAGCCGGAGCGTTTGCCGAGTACCAGAGCCAGAGCCAGGGCAGCGGCACCAGCGGACTGATGGATTACCGTACCACCCGCCCAGTCGAGCGAGCCGCCGAAGCCCCAAACGTTGTTGGCCAGCCAGCCGTCGAAGTTGCCTTCAGCGTCCATGCCCCAGAGCCAGCGGAAGCTCGGGAACACTACGAACAGGGCGAAGAGGGCGGCGAACAGCATGAAGGGCCAGAAGCGGGCGCGGTCGGCAACGGCACCGGAGGTCAGCGCCACGGTGATGATGCAGAAGGCGACCAGGAAGGCGTGACCAGCGAAGGAGCCGTAGGACTCGGGATCCGAGGAGCCGAGCGCGGCGACGGTGCTGGACAGACCGAAGTCGGCGAAGGGGTTGCCAGCGAAGAAGCCGGAAGTAACGCCTACCTGCGATGCGATACCAGCGCCGACGAGGACATAGAGAAGTGCCACTACGATGATCGAGCCGAAGCTCAGCATCATCATGGACACTACGGATTTGGACTTGACCATGCCGCCGTAGAAGAAGGCGAGGCCTGGGGTCATGAAGATCACGAGAGCTGCGCACAGTAGCAGCCATGCAAGTTCGAGAGACATCAAAATCACCTCATTTATAAGAGTTAATAGTCAGTAGGCTGATCAGATCGCGTCGTCGCCGGTTTCACCCGTGCGGATGCGGATGGCTTGTTCGATGTCGTATACGAAAATCTTGCCGTCCCCGATCTTTCCGGTATTGGCCGCCTTGGTGATGGTTTCGATGGTCTGCTCGAGGGCACTGTCCTTCACCACCACCTCTACTTTGAGCTTCGGCAGGAAGTCCACGACGTACTCTGCGCCGCGGTAGAGCTCGGTGTGGCCTTTCTGGCGGCCGAAGCCCTTCACTTCTGTGACTGTGATGCCCTGAACACCTATTTCAGAGAGGGCCTCTCTGACGTCATCAAGCTTGAAGGGCTTGATAATCGCGTTGATCATTTTCATTAGTTTTGTCTCCTGAATGCGCCGATACGGTCGATACGGGTGTGGCACTACACACGAGCGATGGCAAAGCAAGGCGCATGCCAAAAAGGATTTGGTAGGGAAATCAAGGAGATGGATCGGAACTGCTGTTTTGCAGGCCCACTATGACCAATGAATGCGCAACGTGGGTGCAAATATCTTTTGTAACGCACCAAAGTTGTGCATACCGTGCACTAACTCAGGCTGTCGCTCTCTGCATTAGTGCGATCCAGGTCGCAAACCACGGGTCTTTCACGCCTGCTTGATGCGCGCTTTCTGTGCGTCGCTTCAAAAGCTGCACCTCTTTGGCTCCGCGGCGCGTTTCGAGACTCGAGCCCAGCTGGACCACCTACTTTTTATGTTGGCATGTGTCGAACGGCACGAGGCGCGGATCGCCGCACGAGCGCCCGGACCCTCCCCCTCAAACGGGTGTAGTATTGCCAACCCCGGACTGCGGTCCGGTCGCGCGGACCCCGATTCATGCAAAGCCTGGCAATACGACTTCTCAACGTGCTGGCCGACGGCCAGTTCCATACCGGTGATGAACTCGGCGCACGCTTCGGCGTGAGCAAGACCTCGGTCTGGAAGGCCGTCGGCAGTCTCGCCGAACTCGGCCTCGACGTGCACAGCGTGCGGGGCAAGGGTTATCGGCTGAGTGAAAGGCTTTGTCTATTGGATGAGGAGGCCATTCGTGCTGGCCTCGATCCTACGGTCGGCGCGCGGCTGGATCTGGAAATCCTGCCCGAGGTGGATTCCACCAATGCCCATTTGTTGCGTGGGGTGCAGTCCGGCCGCGACATGGGGGGGGCGGGCCGCCTGCGCGCGTGTCTGGCCGAGCGTCAGACCGCGGGGCGTGGGCGCCGCGGTCGCACCTGGGTCAGCCCTTTTGGGCACAACATCTATTTGAGCCTCCTGATCGGTTTCGAAGGCGGTGCCGCGGCGCTGAGCGGGTTGAGCCTGGTAGTCGGCGTGGCCGTGGGTGAAGCCTTGCGGGCGCGGGGCATTCGCGGCGTGGGTCTCAAATGGCCCAACGACATCTATTGCAGCGAACGCAAGGTGGGTGGTGTGTTGCTGGAGGTGACGGGCGATCTGCAAAGCCACTGTCACATCGTGATCGGCGTCGGCCTCAACCTGCGTGCGCGCGTTCAAGACATGAGTGAAGTCGCACAGCCGTGGACCGATCTGGCCTCCCACGGTTTCGATCCGGACCTGCGCAACGTCCTCGTGGCGGAGCTGTTGAATTCCTTGGTGGCGGCGGTGACACTGTTTCGCGCGCAGGGTTTTTCGGTATTTCTGCCAAGGTGGGAGGCGCTGGACCTGAGCCGCGATCGGCCGCTCGACATTTTTCCGGGTGGGGAAGAAGTGGTGCACGGGACCGGACAGGGCGTCGATGCCGACGGTGCGTTGCTGGTGGCGACGGACGCGGGATTGCGCAGGTTTCATGGTGGTGAGGTCAGTTTGCGCCTGCACACGCAGGAAGGGATCTGAGCAGTATGGCGAAGGAGCAAGGTCGTTTTTTGCAATTGGAATTCGATGCCGGCAACACCCGCATCAAGTGGCGTCTGCGTCAGCGCGAGCCTGGTAACGAGTGGCAGACCTTGGCAAGCGGCGCGGTGATGGCGCCGGCCAAGATTCCTTCGGTGTTTCTCGAATTGCGCGATCAGTTCGTCGATCTGCCGCTGCGCGCAGTCGATCGTGTATTGGTCGCGAGCGTGCGTGGCGAAGGTTTCAAACATGCCTTTTCTTCGTTCCTGCTCGAGAAGATGCAGTTGTCGTCGGAATTCGTGACGGTGACACGCACCGGTGTGTGCGTGCGGCATTGTTACGAAGACGACAATCGTTTGGGGGTGGATCGTTGGTTGGCGATGCTCGCCGCTTACGAGCGGGCCCGCGAAGCCTGCGTGGTCATCGATTGCGGCACGACCATTACGGTCGATCTGGTGGATGCGGCCGGCAAGCACATGGGTGGCTACATCGTGCCGGGACTGCGCATGATGCGCGACAGCTTGACCAATCGTTCTTCTGCGCTCGCCATCGATCAGTTGCCGTGGGAGACCACGCATCCTGGGCACAATACGGCGGAGGCCATTCATCACGGCATTCTGGCGCTTGCCAGTTCGTTCCTGCGCGACTTGCATCGTCGCCAACCTGCGGGACTCGTGGAGCCGCGCTGGTTTTTGACCGGTGGTGATGCAATCTGGATCAAGCCTCATCTGGACTGGGCGCCGGAGCTCGTGCCCGATCTCGTGCTCGACGGTCTCGAGCTCGTGCCGAGTCGTGTGTAAGGAAAATCCGGCCGCGAGCCGGGAATGAGGTTCTGGGAAGATAACGATGCGAAGCTTTTTCTGGCTGTTGGTGATCGTGAACCTGGCATACCTGGGCTGGCGCTATCTCGCTCCTGCGATCGAGGAACAGTCTGGACCGGACATTCCGCCGCAGGATCCGCCGACTTTGAGTTTGATCTCGGAGCTGCCGCGTCCGCCGCAGCCACGCCTGCCCTATGTCACTTCGTCGCAACCTCAGCCACGACAGCAAACTCAGGCTCAGGTGCAGGATGGTGATGAGACGGATCGGTCTCGAATCGGGTCTTCGGCAGAGGCGGTCGATGATGACTCAAGCGTAGAGACGGAAATCGCGCAGATTCCCGCAGAAAGTTCGCGCAGCTGTGCGGTGGTTGCGGGCTTTGCATCCAATGAGCCTGCAACGGTGTTGGTGCGGACTCTCAAGGAAGGTGCAGGCATCGATGCCTATACCTTGAGTGGTGATGAAGCAGCGACCTCGGTGTGGTGGGTCTATCTGCCGACCTTCGCTTCAGAAGAATTGGCGCGTCGCACCTTGGCTGAGTTGCGCGAGAAAGGTATCGACAGCTACTACCTCAGCAGCGGTGAGCTTGCCGGTGGCATTTCGCTTGGCGTGTTCTCGCGTCGGGAAGGTGCCGAGCGTACTCAGCAGGAGATCGCGCGCCGCGGTTACAGCGCGAGCATCAAGGAGATGCCGCGTGGTGTGACCCGGTACCGCGTGGTGGCGGAAGCCACCCGCGAGGCGGTTCTGGCTGAGCCCGCGGTGGTGAATTTTTTGGAAAATAATCCAGGTCTCGATGTGTCAGATTTTGTCTGCGAAGGCGTTGCAGAGCCTAAGTAATTCTCCTAGAATGCCGCCCTCTGTTTGAAAGGGTCAGGAGTTGTATGACTGTCTGATGCTTTTGCTGGAGGGGTTCCCGAGTGGCCAAAGGGATCAGACTGTAAATCTGACGCGCAAGCTTCGGTGGTTCGAATCCACCCCCCTCCACCAGTCAGACTTCAGTCAAACAAGAAAGCCCTTTGCTTCAGAGCCATACAGAAGACAGTGGACGAAAGGCATCTCCCACCTGTTAGCTAACTGCTGGACTCGATCCGATTAGCGTTCCAGGCCCACGGCACACTGCCCAGGTTGGATGTCATTTGTCCTCTGTTTTTTGTAATTTAGCTGGCCTGCTCAAAACTCATTGATTTATCGAGGGTTTTGGATTTTCTGGTGAGGTAGGCGAAGGTTAGTGCGGGTATAGTTCAATGGTAGAACTCCAGCCTTCCAAGCTGATCATGCGGGTTCGATTCCCGCTACCCGCTCCAGGATATGGTCGGTGATCCGTGATGGATCCCGGCAGGATGAAGCGGGTCCTGGCGCAACGTGAACATTGCTCGCATAGCTCAGGCGGTAGAGCGCATCATTGGTAATGATGAGGTCCCCAGTTCGACTCTGGGTGTGAGCACCACTTTTTCCAAGAGCTACAAGGTCTGCAAGGGCCGCTAAAGTAAGGCCAGTAACAGTTCGGAGGCATATTCGATGGCGAAGGAAAAATTTGAACGTAAGAAGACCCACGTGAACGTAGGCACGATTGGTCACGTAGACCACGGCAAGACGACGCTGACGGCGGCGTTGACGCGCGTGTGTGCGGAGACGTGGGGCGGCACGTTCCGTGCTTTCGACCAGATCGACAATGCGCCGGAAGAGCGTGAGCGTGGTATCACGATTGCGACCTCGCACGTGGAATACGACTCGGCTGTGCGTCACTACGCCCACGTTGACTGCCCTGGCCACGCCGACTACGTGAAAAACATGATCACCGGTGCTGCGCAGATGGACGGCGCGATTCTGGTGTGCTCCGCTGCTGACGGCCCGATGCCGCAGACCCGCGAACACATCCTGCTGTCCCGTCAGGTAGGCGTACCGTACATCGTGGTCTTCATGAACAAGGCCGACATGGTGGACGACCCCGAACTGCTGGAGCTGGTCGAGATGGAAATCCGCGACCTGCTGAACACCTACGAATTCCCGGGCGACGACACGCCGATCATCGTGGGTTCGGCGCTGATGGCTCTGGAAGGCAAAGACGACAATGGTCTGGGCACCAGCGCGGTGCGCAAACTGGTTGAAACCCTCGATGCCTACATCCCGGATCCGGTGCGCGACATCGAAAAACCGTTCCTGATGCCGATCGAAGACGTATTCTCGATCTCCGGCCGCGGTACCGTAGTAACGGGCCGTGTGGAGCGTGGTGTGATCAAGGTCGGCGAAGAGATCGAAATCGTCGGTATCCGTCCGACGTCGAAAACCACCTGTACCGGTGTTGAGATGTTCCGCAAGCTGCTCGACGAAGGTCGCGCCGGTGAGAACATCGGTGTGCTGCTGCGTGGTACCAAGCGTGAAGAAGTGGAGCGTGGTCAGGTACTGGCCAAGCCGGGCACGATCACTCCGCACACCAAGTTCGAGTCCGAGGTGTACATTCTGAGCAAGGAAGAAGGTGGTCGTCACACCCCGTTCTTCAAAGGCTACCGTCCGCAGTTCTACTTCCGTACCACGGACGTGACTGGTGCGGTGACCCTGCCGGAAGGTGTCGAGATGGTAATGCCGGGTGACAACGTGAAGATGGTTGTCGAGCTGATCAGCCCGGTCGCTATGGACGAAGGTCTGCGCTTTGCGATCCGTGAAGGCGGTCGTACGGTAGGCGCCGGCGTCGTAGCCAAGATCATCCAGTAAGTCGCAAGTTCAGCCGACAAGCCGAGGCCTCCAGGAGGTCTCGGCTTAGTTGTCTAGAAAAAATGGGGTGCAGGGCAGGCAGCAGCTTGTCGCCAGGTGCCCGGAGCTGTCGATGGGACTTCGCTTCGACAGTTCTCGAGTAAGACAGGGCGGAGTCAACATCCGCACTGTAGGCTTGCCGGGATCGCACAATCCGGCGGGTCGGTAGTAAAACAGGCCAGTAGCTCAATTGGCAGAGCGGCGGTCTCCAAAACCGCAGGTTGGGGGTTCGAGACCCTCCTGGCCTGCCAGCTTTCCCTTCGGAAGGTGTGGCGGTCAACGGAATTCAAGTGCTTTATATGAACGACAAGGCAAAAGACGCCGGTTCCAGCCTCGATAGCGCCAAGTGGGTGATCGTGCTGGCGTTGGTTGTGGCGGGCGTGTACGGCAATAGCTACTTTGCCGCCGAATCCCTGCTTTATCGCGTCGTGGGTCTGTTGGTGTTGGCAGTGGTGGCCTGTGCCATTGCTGCGCAAACCGCCAAAGGCAAGGCCTTCATCGAGCTGGGACGGGAAGCACGGACGGAAATCCGCAAGGTGGTTTGGCCGACGCGTCAGGAAACCGTTCACACCACGCTGATCGTGGTGTTGGTGGTGATTCTCGTAGCCATCCTGCTGTGGGCTCTCGATTCCATGGTGAGCTGGCTGATCGCGCTGCTTATCGGCAGATGACGTGAACACGACGGACGCGGAGCCTTCATCCGCTTCGCTCCACAGACGCAAGGGTTGGATATGTCGACGACTACAGACAATAAGCGCTGGTACGTAGTACACGCTTATTCCGGATTTGAGCGCAAGGTCAAGCAGTCGCTCGAAGAGCGCATCGCGCTGTCGCCGTATGCCGATCTGTTCGGTCAGGTACTGGTACCTACCGAAGAGGTGGTAGAAATGCGCGCCGGCCAGAAGCGCCGCAGCGAGCGCAAATTTTTCCCCGGCTATGTGCTCATCCAGATGGTGCTCAACGACGACACCTGGCATCTGGTCAAGGAAACTCCCCGCGTAATGGGCTTCATCGGTGGCAGCGCTGACAAGCCGGCTCCGATCACTCAACGCGAAGTCAACGAAATCATGAACCGTCTGGAAGAGACGGTGGACAAGCCGGCGCACAAGACCGTGTACGAGCCGGGCGAATTGGTGCGCGTGATCGATGGACCTTTCAACGATTTCACCGGCACCGTGGAAGAAGTGAATTACGAAAAGAACCGCGTGCGTGTGGCCGTACTCATCTTCGGCCGTTCGACTCCGGTAGAACTAGAGTTTTCCCAGGTTGAGAAAGGCTGAGGCCGGTCATTGGAGCTGGCCAACGGTTTGGCTTGCTCCCGGCCGAAGGACCCGAGCTCTGCGAGGGGCGGAAGAGATGCGACGATCCACAGTTGAACTAATTCACTAGTTGGTCGTCGAAAAGAACCCAAGTCTCTCAACCAACAAAACAGTTTCAAGCAGTACCGCAGTACCAAAGGCAGGCGGCATGCTTCGGCATTGCCGCCTAAATTCGTAGGTATCGACAGGTCGCAGCTGCGGCGACTGGTCATACCAAGGGGAGTCAGGGCGACCTGACGCTCGAACCCAAGAGGAGTCTCTCATGGCCAAGAAAATCACGGCCTACATCAAGCTGCAGGTGGCAGCTGGTAAGGCCAACCCCAGCCCGCCCGTAGGTCCCGCGCTCGGTCAGCACGGGGTCAACATCATGGAATTCTGTAAGCAGTTCAACGCTCAGACCCAGAGTCTCGAGCCTGGTCTGCCGATTCCGGTTGTGATCACCGTTTACGCCGACCGCAGCTTCACCTTCATCACCAAGACCCCGCCTGCCAGCGTTCTGCTGAAGAAGGCTCTTGGCATCCAGAGCGGCAGCTCGCGTCCGAACACCGAGAAAGTCGGCAAACTGACCCGTGCTCAGCTGGAAGAAATCGCCAAGGTGAAAATGCCTGACCTGACTGCCGCCGATCTCGACGCTGCAGTAAGAACTCTGGCTGGTACTGCCAGAAGCGCTGGTATCGAAACTGAGGGGGTCGTGTAATGGCCAAGCTGACCAAGAAAGCCAAGCTGATCGCTGAAAAAGTACAGCCGGGCAAAGCCTATACCGTTGAAGAAGCCGTGGCGCTCCTGAGCGAGCTCGCCAGCAGCAAATTCAAGGAATCCATCGACGTTGCCATCAACCTGGGCGTCGATCCGCGTAAATCCGACCAGAACGTACGTGGCGCCACCACGCTTCCGCACGGCAACGGCAAGACCGTTCGCGTTGCGGTATTCGCTCAGGGCGCCAATGCCGAGAAAGCCAAGGAAGCCGGTGCTGACGTCGTTGGTTTCGAAGATCTGGCTGCCAGCATCAAAGAAGGCAACCTGGATTTCGACGTAGTCATCGCCAGCCCCGACGCCATGCGCGTAGTGGGCCAGCTGGGTACCATCCTCGGTCCGAAAGGCCTGATGCCGAACCCGAAAGTCGGCACCGTGACCCCGGACGTGGCTGGTGCCGTACGCAATGCCAAGGCTGGTCAGGTGCGTTACCGCACCGACAAGAACGGCATCATCCACGGTGGCATCGGTCGCGTCGGTTTCGACGCCGAAGCCATCAAGGGCAACCTCGAGGCGCTCTTGGCCGACCTCAAGCGTGCCAAGCCGTCCACTTCGAAAGGCGTGTACGTACAGAAAGTGGTTCTGTCTTCGACCATGGGCCCGGGCCTGGTGGTCGATCATTCCACGCTCAACTTTTAACCGAATTGAAGGTTACGGATCGCCCATCCGTGCGATGGGCTGATCCAGGACTTTGGGGCACTGCCACAGGCGCGCGTAGCGTCTCGGCAGGACCGTCAAAGACCGCAGGTGCGCTGACCCCAGCAGTTCGAGGGCTTCGCTTAATACTTCCTGCGCAGATGGTGAACCCGGCCTGACCGCTCCGACTCTTCGGAGGAGGGGCACAAGGCAGGCTCTCACCACACATGGTTCCACGCGGCATCTGCCGGGTGGAGTGACTGAAGGCCCGATTGCATGAGCGATCGGTTTTCAATCAAGGAGTTAATTAGTGGCTATTAGACTCGAAGACAAACGACAGATAGTCTCGGAAGTCAATGAAGCTGCTAAAAGTGCTTTGTCCGCAGTCGTTGCCGATTACCGCGGCGTGACTGTGACCGACCTTACCGCCCTGCGTAAAACTGCCCGCGAAAGCGGTGTGTACCTGCGAGTCGTCAGGAACACCCTGCTCAAGCGTGCATTGGCCGACACCGAATTCGAGTGTCTGGCTCCTGCGCTGAAAGGTCCGACCATTCTTGCCTTCTCCATCGAAGATCCGGGTGCCGCCGCGCGCGTGCTGAAGGAATTCGCTAAGGGCAATGACAAGTTTGAAGTCAAGGCACTCGCTGTTGGTGGCAAGTTGCTGCCCGCCAGCCAGATCGACGTGTTGGCAACTCTGCCGACCTACGATCAGGCCATCGCGACTCTGATGAGCGTGATCCTGGCGCCGGTAACGAAGCTCGCCCGTACCCTCAACGAAGTACCTTCCAAGGTTACTCGTTGCGTTGCGGCCGTTCGCGACCAAAAGCAAGAAGCAGCTTAATTCCGCTTCAGAACCAACTGTACTTACACCAGTTCTAAACAATTGATAGGAGATAAGAGCATGGCTCTGTCTAAAGACGAAATCCTCGAAGGTATTGCTAACCTGACCGTGATGGAAGTCGTGGAACTCGTTGCCGCGATGGAAGAAAAATTCGGCGTTTCCGCCGCTGCCGCTGTTGCCGTAGCCGCTCCGGCTGCTGCTGCCGCTGCTCCGGCCGCTGAAGAGAAAGATGAGTTCGACGTAATCCTGGCTAGCGCCGGCGACAAGAAAGTGAACGTGATCAAAGTCGTTCGCGAACTGACCGGTCTGGGCCTGAAAGAAGCCAAAGACCTGGTAGACGGCGCTCCGTCCACCGTGAAGGAAGCGGTTGCCAAGGCTGAAGCTGAAAACATGAAAGCCAAGCTGGAAGAAGCCGGCGCCAAGGTAGAGCTGAAGTAACCTAGGCACGACATCTCAGAAGCGGCGCCCGCATCAGCGGGCGTCGCTGTCTGAGGAAACGACAGCTCTGCTGTCACGCCGAACGAGTTCGGCAGCAATGAAAGTGATGTTGGTGTTACTCAAGTCGCATTCTCGAGTAATGGGTCAAAAACACGCTTGTTAGTAGGAACCGCTGATGGCTTATTCATATACCGAGAAAAAACGTATCCGTAAGGACTTTGGCAAGCTCCAAAGTGTCATGGATATTCCGTATCTTCTGGCTATCCAGATTGATTCTTACAAACAGTTTACCCAAGCCGACGTTGCACCAGAGGATCGACTCGATGTTGGTCTTCACGCCGCTTTCAAATCGATTTTCCCCATCGTCAGTTATTCGGGCAAAGCACTGCTAGAGTACGTGTCCTACCGTCTCGGCAAGCCTGAATTCGACGTCAGCGAATGTATCCTGCGCGGCGCCACCTATGCAGTGAGCCTGCGCGTCAAAGTGCGGTTGATCATCTACGAGAAAGAATCCACCGCCAAAGTCATCAAGGACATCAAAGAACAAGAAGTGTACATGGGCGAAATTCCGCTCATGACCGACAGCGGTACCTTCATCATCAACGGTACTGAGCGCGTGGTCGTGTCTCAGTTGCACCGTTCGCCGGGCGTGTTCTTCGATCACGACAAGGGTAAGACCCACAGCTCCGGCAAGCTCCTGTATTCCGCTCGCATCATTCCTTACCGTGGTTCCTGGCTGGACGTGGAGTTCGATCCGAAGGACCTCGTGTATGTGCGTATCGACCGTCGCCGCAAACTGCCCGCGACCATCCTCTTGCGCGCACTCGGTTATAGCACCCAGGAAATCCTGGAGATGTTCTATGACAACAACAAGTACTACATCGACAAGACCGGCAAGTTCTCGCTCGAACTCGTGCCGGCCCGTCTGCGTGGTCAGGTTCTGAACTTCGAGATCAAGAACAAGGACGACGTCATCGTCAAAGCCGGCGTGCGTATCACCGCGCGCCACATCCGCGAGATGGAAAAAGCCAAGCTGACCAAGCTGGAAGTTCCGGCTGAGTTCATCGTGGGCAATGCTCTCGCCACCGACATCATCGACCAGGCCACCGGCGAGGTGAAATATCCCTGCAACGCCGAAGTCACGCAGGAAATGCTGACCGGCCTCGTCAAGATGGGCATCACCGAATTCGAGACCATCTACACCAACGATCTGGACTGCGGTCCGTTCATCTCCGACACCCTGCGCATCGACCCGACGCAGAGCCGTATGGACGCACTGGTCGAGATCTATCGCATGATGCGCCCCGGCGAACCGCCGACGAAGGAAAGCGCAGAAAACCTGTTCCAGAACCTGTTCTTCTCGCTCGAGCGCTACGACCTCTCCGCCGTAGGCCGCATGAAGTTCAATCGTCGTCTCGGCCGTGATACCTCCACCGGCCCGGGTGTACTCACCCGCGAAGACATCGTCGACGTGATCAAGACCCTCGTCGACATCCGTAACGGTTTCGGCACCGTGGACGATATCGACCACCTCGGTAACCGTCGTATCCGTAGCGTCGGCGAGATGGCGGAGAACCAGTTCCGCGTTGGCCTCGTGCGCGTAGAACGCGCCGTGAAAGAGCGTCTGTCGATGGCCGACAGCGACGGTCTGATGCCGCAGGACATGATCAACGCCAAGCCGGTTGCTGCCGCCATCAAGGAATTCTTCGGCTCCAGCCAGCTGTCGCAGTTCATGGACCAGAACAACCCGCTGTCGGAAGTTACGCACAAACGTCGTATCTCCGCGTTGGGACCTGGTGGTCTGACCCGCGAACGCGCCGGCTTCGAAGTGCGCGACGTACACCCGACTCACTACGGCCGTGTATGTCCTATCGAAACGCCCGAAGGTCCGAACATCGGTCTGATCAACTCGCTGGCCACCTATGCCCGCACCAACGAATACGGCTTCCTCGAAAGCCCGGTGCGCAAGGTGGTCAACGGTGTCGTCACCGACGAGATCCACTATCTCTCCGCCATCGAAGAAAGCGGCTTCGTGATCGCACAGGCTTCTTCGCCGGTGGACGAGAACGGTCGTCTGACGCAGGAACTCGTTTCCGTACGTCACAAGAACGAATTCACCCTGATGCCGGCCGAGCAGGTCGACTACATGGACGTGAGCCCGGCGCAGGTCGTGTCGGTGGCAGCGTCGCTGATTCCGTTCCTCGAGCACGACGACGCCAACCGCGCCTTGATGGGTTCGAACATGCAGCGTCAGGCCGTGCCGACTCTGCGTGCCGAGAAACCGCTCGTCGGTACCGGCATGGAGCGCAACGTTGCGCGTGACTCCGGTGTGTGCGTGGTCGCCAAGCGTGGTGGTGTGATCGACTACGTCGACGCCGCTCGTATCATCGTGCGCGTCAACGACGAAGAGACCGAGGCCGGCGAAGCAGGTGTAGATATCTACAACCTGATCAAATACACCCGTTCCAACCAGAACACCTGCATCAACCAGCGTCCGCTGGTGAAACACGGTGACAAGGTATCCAAGGGCGACATCCTGGCCGACGGCCCTTCGATCGACCTCGGCGAACTGGCTTTGGGTCAGAACATGCGCATCGCGTTCATGCCCTGGAACGGCTACAACTTCGAAGACTCGATCCTGATCTCCGAGCGCGTCGTCAAAGAAGATCGCTTCACCTCCATCCACATCCAGGAGCTCACCTGTATCGCACGTGACACCAAACTGGGTGCGGAAGAAATCACCGCCGATATCCCGAACGTGGGTGAAAGCGCACTGGCCCGCCTCGACGAGAGCGGCATCGTGCACATCGGTGCCGAAGTGGATTCCGGCGACATCCTCGTGGGCAAAGTAACGCCGAAGGGCGAAACCCAGCTCACGCCGGAAGAGAAACTGCTGCGCGCCATCTTCGGTGAGAAAGCCTCCGACGTTAAGGACACCTCGCTGCGCGTACCGAGCTCGGTGAAAGGCACCGTGATCGACGTACAGGTCTTCACCCGCGATGGTCTGGAGAAGGATCAGCGCGCGCTGCAGATCGAACAGCAGCAGCTGGCCAAAGTACGTAAGGACATCGAAGACGAATACCGCATCGTAGAAACCGCCACCTTCCAGCGTCTGAAGAAAGCACTGGTCGGTCAGGAAGTGGCCGGTGGTCCGAAACTCAAGAAAGGCGACAAGCTGACTGAAGAGTATCTGGACGGCCTCAAACACGACGACTGGTTCAAGCTGCGTCTCATCGACGACAGCCTGAGCGAAATGCTGGAAAAAGCTGGTGCTCAACTGGCCGAGCGTCGCGCTGCTCTCGACGAACTCTACGCCGACAAGAAACGCAAGATCACCCAGGGTGACAACCTTGCTCCGGGCGTGTTGAAGATCGTCAAGGTCTACCTCGCCATCAAGCGCCGCATCCAGCCGGGTGACAAGATGGCAGGTCGTCACGGTAACAAGGGTGTCATCTCGGTAATCATGCCGGTGGAAGACATGCCGTACGACGAACACGGCAACCCGGTCGACATCGTGCTCAACCCGCTCGGTGTACCGTCGCGTATGAACGTGGGTCAGATTCTGGAAACCCACCTCGGCGCCGCCGCCAAGGGTCTGGGCGACAAGATCAACCTCATGCTGAAAGACCAGCAGCTCAAAGAGAAAGAGCGTGTCGCAGAACTGCGTAAGTTCCTCGACAAGATCTACAACGGCCTGGGCAGCTCCCTGCACAAGGTCGATCTCGATTCCTTGAGCGATGCTGAAATTCTCGAGCTGGCACACAACCTCAAGGATGGCGTGCCGATGGCGACCCGTGTGTTCGACGGTGCCTCCGAAGCCGAGATCAAGGAAATGCTGAAGCTGGCCGGCCTCAGCGAAGACGGTCAACAGACTCTGTATGACGGTCGTACCGGTCAGCCCTTCGACCGCAAGGTCACCGTGGGCGTGATGTACATGCTCAAGCTGAACCACCTGGTCGATGACAAGATGCACGCGCGTTCCACCGGTTCGTACTCGCTCGTCACGCAGCAGCCGCTGGGTGGTAAAGCTCAGTTCGGTGGTCAGCGTTTCGGTGAGATGGAGGTCTGGGCACTGGAAGCTTACGGTGCCGCCTACACGCTGCAGGAAATGCTCACTGTCAAGTCTGACGACGTGACCGGTCGTACCAAGATGTACAAGAACATCGTGGACGGTGACGATCGCATGGAGGCCTACATGCCCGAATCCTTCAACGTATTGCTCAAGGAGATCCGCTCCCTCGGCATCGACATGGAGCTGGACGTCGACAACTAGTCGAGCCAGTGGGTTCACGTAGCGCGGGGAGGTGTGTTCTCCCTCCCCGATACCTCAACAGAATTAGCGCATTGCGCGGGCGGAGATAAAGAATGAAAGACTTGCTTGCTTTCCACAAAGCTCAAAAACAGTCAGATGATTTCGACTCTATCCGCATCGGCTTGGCCTCTCCCCAGCTGATCCGGTCCTGGTCTTTCGGTGAAGTGAAAAAGCCCGAGACCATCAACTATCGTACGTTCAAGCCGGAGCGCGACGGCTTGTTCTGCGCCAAGATCTTCGGACCCGTGAAGGACTACGAGTGCCTTTGCGGTAAGTACAAGCGTCTGAAACATCGCGGCGTTATCTGTGAAAAATGTGGTGTGGAAGTAGCGCTGGCCAAAGAGCGTCGTGTGCGCATGGGCCACATCGAACTCGCCACTCCGGTTGCGCACATCTGGTTCCTCAAGTCGCTGCCGTCCCGCATCGGCCTGGTGCTGGACATGACGCTGCGCGACATCGAGCGCATCCTGTATTTCGAATGCTTCGTGGTCACCGATCCCGGTATGACCACGCTCGAGCGCGGCCAGCTGATGACCGACGAGCAGTACTACGAAGCCGTCGAGCAATTCGGTGACGAGTTCGAAGCCAAGATGGGTGCCGAGGCGATCCAGGATCTGATGAAGAGCATGGATATCGAAGCCGAAGCCGCCGCTCTGCGCGAAGAGATCCCGAACACCAACAGCGAAACCAAACTGAAGAAGCTGTCCAAGCGCCTCAAGCTGCTCGACGGTTTCATCGCATCCGGCAACAAGCCGGAGTGGATGATCCTGACCGTACTGCCGGTGCTGCCGCCGGATCTGCGTCCGTTGGTGCCGCTCGATGGTGGTCGTTTCGCTACCTCGGACCTGAACGATCTCTATCGTCGCGTCATCAACCGTAACAACCGTCTGAAGCGTCTGCTCGACCTCAGCGCGCCCGACATCATCGTGCGCAACGAGAAGCGCATGCTGCAGGAAGCCGTCGATGCTCTGCTCGACAACGGCCGTCGCGGCCGTGCCATCACCGGCTCCAACAAGCGTCCGCTCAAGTCGCTGGCGGACATGATCAAAGGTAAGCAGGGTCGCTTCCGTCAGAACCTGCTCGGTAAGCGTGTGGACTACTCCGGCCGTTCGGTGATCGTGGTAGGTCCGACCCTGCGTCTGCACCAGTGTGGTCTGCCGAAGAAAATGGCACTGGAGCTTTTCAAACCGTTCATTCTGGGTCGTCTGATCGTGCGTGGCATCGCCACCACCATCAAGGCCGCCAAGAAGATGGTCGAGAAAGAAACCGCAGAGGTCTGGGACATTCTCGCCGACGTCATCCGCGAACATCCGATCCTTCTGAACCGCGCACCGACGCTGCACCGTCTGGGCATCCAGGCCTTCGAACCGGTGCTGATCGAAGGTAAGGCCATTCAGCTGCACCCGCTGGTGTGTGCTGCCTACAACGCCGACTTCGACGGTGACCAGATGGCCGTTCACGTACCGCTGACGCTGGAAGCCCAGCTCGAAGCACGTACGCTGATGATGTCCACCAACAACATTCTGTCGCCCGCGAACGGTGAACCGATCATCGTACCGTCGCAGGACGTGGTATTGGGTCTGTACTACATGACCCGTGAGCGCGTGAACGCCAAAGGCGAGGGCATGCGCTTTGCCAACGAGAGCGAAGTGATCAAGGCCTTCAACACCGGTGCCGTACACCTGCAGGCCCGCATCTCGGTACGTCTGACCGAGCGTCTCTTCGACGAAAACGGCAACAAGATCGAGAAGATCTCGCGCAAGGACACCACCGTCGGCCGCGTGATCCTCTACACGATCGTGCCCGATGGTCTGCCGTTCTCCTTGGTCGATCACAAGATGACCAAGAAGCAGATCTCCAACATCATCAACCAGTGCTACCGTCGCGTCGGTCTGAAGGAAACCGTGATCTTCGCCGACCAGCTGATGTACATGGGTTATCGCTACTCCACGCTGTCCGGTTCCTCGATCGGTGTGAACGACTTCGTGATCCCGGAAGCCAAGGCCAAGCTGATCGCTCAGGCCGAAGCCGAAGTGGCGGAGATCGAGTCGCAGTTTGCTTCCGGTCTGGTAACCCAGGGTGAGAAATACAACAAGGTCATCGACATCTGGTCTCGTGCCAACGACCAGGTGGCCAAGTCGATGATGGAAGGTCTGTCGAAAGAAAAAGTCATCGACAAAGAAGGCAAAGAAGTCGAGCAGGAATCCTTCAACTCCGTATACATCTACGCCGACTCCGGTGCGAGGGGTTCTGCCGCTCAGATCCGTCAGCTCGCCGGTATGCGTGGTCTGATGGCCAAGCCGGACGGCTCGATCATCGAAACGCCGATCACCGCAAACTTCCGCGAAGGTCTGAACGTACTGCAGTACTTCATCTCGACGCACGGTGCTCGTAAAGGTCTGGCCGATACCGCACTGAAGACCGCCAACTCCGGTTACCTGACGCGTCGTCTGGTAGACATTTCGCAGGACCTCGTGATCCGTGCCGAAGACTGTGGCACGGAAGATGGTCTGACCATGACTCCGATCATCGAAGGCGGCGACATCATCGCTGCACTCGGCGAGCGTGTACTGGGTCGTGTGACTGCCCGCGACGTGGTGAACGGCGATGGCGAAACCATCATCGAAGCCGGCACGCTGATCGACGAGAAACTGGTAGAGATCCTCGAAACCAACGGTATCGACGAAGTGATCGTGCGTTCGCCGATCACCTGTACCGCCGAGAACGGCATCTGCCGTCTCTGCTACGGCCGTGACCTTGCTCGTGGTCACCTTGCCAACATCGGTGAGGCCGTGGGTGTGGTCGCCGCGCAGTCGATCGGTGAGCCCGGTACCCAGCTGACGATGCGTACGTTCCACATCGGTGGTGCCGCATCGCGAGCCACCGCGAACGACAGCGTACAGGTCAAGACCGAAGGTACGATCCACCTGCACAACATGAAGACCGTTCGCCGCAGCGACGGCAAACTGGTCGTCGTCAGCCGCTCCGGTGAGCTGGTGGTCAACGACGTCAACGGTCGCGAGAAAGAACGCTACAAACTGCCTTACGGTGCAGTGGTCGATGGTGAAGACAAGACGCCGGTCAAGGTCGGCCAGATCGTCGCCACCTGGGACCCGCATACGCACCCGATCGTGGCAGAGGTGGGCGGTCGTGTGTCCTTCGAGGCCATGGAAGAAGGTCTCAGCGTCAAGCAGACCACCGACGACATCACCGGTCTGACCAGCATCGTCGTACTGGATCCGTCCGAGCGTCCGTCCGCTGGTAAGGATCTGCGTCCGGCCGTGACTCTGCTCGATGCCAAAGGCAAGCCCGTACCGCTGCCGGGTTCCAACGCACCTGCGCACTACTTCCTGCCTTCGAAAGCAATCGTTGGTGTGGAAGACGGCAAAGACGTGGCAGTGGGTGACGTAATTGCACGTATTCCGCAGGAAGGTTCCAAAACCCGTGACATCACCGGTGGTCTGCCGCGCGTTGCCGACCTCTTCGAAGCACGTAAACCGAAAGAGCCGGCCATCCTGGCCGAGATCTCGGGCACGATCAGCTTCGGCAAGGAAACCAAGGGCAAACGCCGTCTGATCATCACGCCCACCGATGGCGTGAACCCGATCGATGGCAGCTCGCACTACGAAGTGCTGATTCCGAAGTGGCGTCAGATGACCGTGTTCGAAGGCGAGTTCATCGAGAAGGGTGAAGTGGTGTCCGATGGTCCGCCGAGCCCGCACGACATCCTGCGCCTGAAAGGCGTGGAAGCGTTGGCGCAGTACATCGTCAACGAAGTGCAGGACGTTTACCGTCTGCAGGGCGTACGCATCAACGACAAGCACATCGAAGTGATCGTGCGTCAGATGCTGCGCAAGGTGGAAATCACCGACATGGGCGATTCGCAGTTCATCAAGGGCGAGCAGGTGGAATACACCCGCGTACTCGCCGAGAACGCCCGTCTGCGTGCCGAAGGCAAGCAGGAAGCGAAGTTCGAACGCGTACTGTTGGGTATCACCAAGGCATCGCTGGCAACGGAAAGCTTCATCTCCGCTGCTTCGTTCCAGGAAACCACCCGCGTACTCACCGAGGCTGCGGTCACCGGCAAGCGCGACTACCTGCAGGGTCTGAAAGAGAACGTAGTGGTTGGACGTCTCATCCCGGCTGGTACCGGTCTTGCTTACCACGAGAACCGTCGCAAGCAGGCCGAAGCTCGTCGCATGCAGGAAATGGCATCGGCGCGCGAAGTCGAAGCGGCGCTCACCGAAGCACTCAACGCCGAACTGGATATCGACCAGGAAGGCAATTGATCGGTCACGAACGCTGCGGTGTGTGAGCACCGCAGCGATGTGAACGGTAGAGGTCGCGATTCAAACCGCCCCTCAAAGATGGAAGCTTCCCGGTGTTTGGTTGACTCACAGGGGGCGCGAAATTAGAATGCGCCACCTTTGTCACCCGGCCGGGTGATTCCCGTTTCAAAACACGCTTTCAAGTAGAAATCCGGCATTGATTCAAGTCATTGGCCGGGCAGGAGAAATTCGATGGCAACCATCAATCAGCTGGTTCGCAAGCCGCGTCGTAGTCGCGTAGAGAAGAGCGACGTACCGGCTCTGCAGGGCAGCCCGCAACGTCGTGGTGTCTGCACCCGCGTATACACCACCACGCCGAAGAAGCCGAACTCCGCGCTGCGTAAGGTGTGCCGTGTGCGTCTGACCAGCGGCTACGAAGTAACTTCCTACATCGGTGGTGAAGGTCACAACCTGCAGGAGCACAGCGTGATCCTGATCCGCGGTGGTCGTGTTAAGGACCTTCCGGGTGTGCGTTACCACACCATCCGTGGTTCCTTGGATACCTCCGGTGTATCCGCGCGTCGCCAGGGCCGTTCCAAGTACGGTGCCAAGCGTCCGAAGTCCTGATAAGGGCTAACTCAACAGTTTCAACAACAGTAAGGCCGGGCCTCACATGGGGTGGGTGTTCCGGATTACCCTGAAGAGAGTGCGTCATGCCAAGAAGAAGAGTCCCGCCGCGTCGGGAAGTCCTGCCCGATCCCAAATTCGGTAGTGTCACCCTCGCTAAATTCATGAACCACGTGATGGTCGACGGTAAGAAGTCCGTCGCCGAGAGCATCGTCTATGGTGCTCTGCAGGCCATCGCCGAGCGTGGCAATGCCGATCCGCTCAAAGTATTCGAGACTGCCCTGGAAAACATCGCGCCGCTGGTGGAAGTGAAATCCCGCCGTGTGGGTGGTGCCACCTACCAGGTTCCGGTTGAAGTGCGCCCCGAACGCCGCAACGCGCTGTCCATGCGCTGGCTGGTGGAGTACTCCCGTGCCCGTAGTGAAAAGTCCATGGCACTGCGCCTGGCCGGTGAAATCCTGGATGCTTCCCAGGGTCGCGGCAGCGCGGTCAAGAAGCGTGAAGACGTGCATCGTATGGCAGAAGCCAACCGCGCGTTCTCGCACTATCGCTTCTAAGTCGGCAGGCGCCCGGGACGTCCAGTCCCGGGCAACTTCAACCCAATTCAACCCGAGGGCTAACCAGTGGCCAGAAAGACTCCTATCAAGCGCTATCGCAACATTGGTATTTGCGCGCACGTGGATGCAGGTAAAACCACCACGTCCGAGCGCATCCTGTTTTATACCGGCGTAAACCACAAGCTGGGCGAGGTGCATGAAGGCGCCGCCACCATGGACTGGATGGAGCAGGAGCAGGAGCGTGGTATCACCATCACCTCCGCTGCCACCACCTGTTTCTGGCGCGGCATGGACAACCAGTTCGATGAGCACCGCATCAACCTCATCGACACCCCTGGCCACGTTGACTTCACCATCGAAGTAGAGCGTTCTCTGCGTGTACTCGACGGCGCCGTCGTCGTACTTTGCGCCAGCTCCGGCGTACAGCCGCAGACCGAAACCGTATGGCGTCAGGCCAACCGTTACGAAGTACCGCGCATCATCTACGTGAACAAGATGGACCGCGCCGGTGCCAACTTCCTGCGTGTGGTCACCCAGGTCAAACAGCGTCTCAACGCCAACCCCGTTCCGCTTCAGCTGCCCGTAGGTGCCGAAGACACCTTCACCGGCGTCATCGACCTCATCAAGATGAAGCGCATCGTGTGGAACGAAGCCGACCAGGGCACCTCCTTCGAGTACGCCGACATCCCGGCCGACATGCTGGACGAGTGCCAGAAGTGGCACGACAACCTCGTCGAATCTGCCGCCGAGGCCAACGAAGAACTGATGAACAAATACCTGGAAGGTGGTGAGCTGACCGAGGCCGAAATCAAGGCCGGTCTGCGTGCTCGCACTCTGGCCAGCGAAATCGTGCCCGTGGTTTGTGGCTCTTCGTTCAAGAACAAGGGCGTGCAGGCCATGCTCGACGCCGTGATCGAGTTCCTGCCGTCCCCGGTCGAGGTAAAAGCGATCGAAGGTACGCTGGAAGATGGCACGGTTGCTACCCGTAACTCCAGCGACGACGAGCCCTTTGCAGCGCTCGCATTCAAGATCGCGACCGACCCCTTCGTCGGTACGCTGACCTTCATCCGTGTGTACTCCGGTAAGCTGAGCTCGGGCGACTCCGTCTACAACCCGATCAAGGATCGTCGCGAACGCGTTGGTCGTATGGTGCAGATGCACGCCAACCATCGTGACGAGATCAAAGAAGTACTCGCGGGCGACATCGCCGCCATCATCGGTCTGAAAGACGTCACCACCGGTGAAACGCTCTGCGACATCAACAACAAGATCACGCTCGAGAAGATGGACTTCCCGGAACCGGTTATCTCGGTGGCCGTGGAGCCGAAGACCAAGGCGGACCAGGAGAAGATGGGTATCGCTCTGGGCAAACTGGCTCAGGAAGACCCCTCGTTCCGCGTCAACACCGACGAAGAAAGCGGCCAGACCATCATCTCTGGTATGGGCGAGCTGCACCTCGACATCATCGTCGATCGTATGCGTCGTGAGTTCGGTGTAGAGGCCAACATCGGTAAGCCGCAGGTTGCCTATCGCGAAACCATCCGCAAGACCGTCGAGATCGAAGGCAAGCACGTCAAGCAGTCCGGTGGTCGTGGTCAGTACGGTCACGTTTGGCTCCGTCTCGAGCCGCTGCCGCCCGATGCCGAGTACCAGTTCGTCAACGAAATCGTCGGTGGTGTGGTTCCCAAGGAATACATCCCGGCCGTCGACAAAGGTGTTCAGGAGCAGATGAAGAACGGCTGCTTGGCCGGCTATCCGCTGCTCGCCATGAAAGTCACCATTTTCGACGGTTCGTACCACGACGTGGACTCCAGCGAGATGGCGTTCAAGATCGCCGGCTCGATGGCTCTGAAGGTCGGTGCGCTGAAAGCGGATCCGGCTCTGCTCGAGCCCATCATGAAAGTGGAAGTGGTCACCCCGGAAGAATACATGGGTGACATCATGGGCGACCTGAACCGTCGTCGTGGCATCGTACTCGGCATGGAAGATTCGGCCTCCGGCAAGATCATCAATGCCGAAGTGCCGCTTGCTGAAATGTTCGGCTACTCCACCGACCTGCGTTCGGCTTCGCAAGGCCGTGCGACGTTCACCATGGAGTTCACGAAGTATCAGGAAGTGCCGGCCAACGTGGCTGAAACCATCATCAAGGGCCGCGCCAAATAAGCGCGGTTCCTTGGGCACACAACATCATCAACCGCATACTGAAAGCTAATTACCCGGAGGCATTCGATGGCGAAGGAAAAATTTGAACGTAAGAAGACCCACGTGAACGTAGGCACGATTGGTCACGTAGACCACGGCAAGACGACGCTGACGGCGGCGTTGACGCGCGTGTGTGCGGAGACGTGGGG
>Ga0180223_1000233_pt1 | contig 89252 bp, 86 predicted proteins | sample eDN5th30CKraftOP_FD_151337 | JGI IMG/M metagenome (GOLD analysis project Ga0180223, IMG submission 151337) | Enriched Organic Plus compost microbial communities from Emeryville, California, USA - eDNA 5th pass 30_C Kraft OP (version 2) (version 2) ...
ACCCTAGGCTGGCACGAAAAGAAAAGAGCGTCGAACACAGCGCGCGCCGCAAGGCCGCGAAGGGAACATCAGTAATGGTTGCGCGTATCATTGAGCTCGCCGTGTACAGGGCGCAGCGCTCCCTCGCTCAGGAGGAAATCGCCGATCCGATCGATCGCCGGAACGAGCGCACCCGTTTCCATTTCTGGACTGGCGCATCCGGCAAGCGCTACGTGCACAGCGTCTACGACCTGTGCGAATGCCCGCCGATGCCCGCCGCCAACTTCGTCCTGGTGCGTCGACATGCCAATGGCCGTGCTGAAGCGCTATCCATCGGCCGCGTCAACAACGGCGCGCCCTCGCTCAACCTTGCGCAGATCCGCCAGCACGGCGCCGAGCTTTCCGCCGACGAGGTCCACGTGCACCTCCTCGCCGACACGCCAACGGACAGCAAGTTGATCGAGGTTGATCTGCGCTCCGGCCAAGTCGGCGCCGACGTATCGCGCCTCACTGGTAGCCGCCCCCACTGACCGGGACGACACCGCCCGCGCAGTGTGAACTGCGGGCCGTCGAATACCGATCCGATCCCGCTCTCGCCCGTCGTCACCCGCTCAGGCGGAGGATCCCCCCCGGCGCTTGTGACCTGTCGCGATGTGAGAGGGAGCGCCGCCGATCAATCGCGCCGTGCCGACAGTACGCTGCGATAGCAGAAGCGCCGCGCATCCTCCGCTTTCAACGGCCGGGCGTGAGCCGGCGTGCGCACGAATTCCCGCACCATCGCCGCCGCGCTCGCCCGCGTATGCCGGTCTCCCGGCCCGCGCGTCGCGTAGCTGCCCACCAGCGCCTGCAGCCGCTCCAATTCACGCTCGCGAATGCCGAGCTTGGCGAGATGCGCCATCGTGCTCGCGAGGTAATCTATGTTGTTGCCTGAACGGCCGACGCCACCGCGCACGAAATGCGCCTGCTCCGCGAGCGAGAGCCTGCCGGCGTAGCTGGGATGCGCGCGCTCGACGAGAAACGTCAGCGCCATGACCTCAACGCGCTTTCCCGATAAGAGCTGCACCGGTACCAGCGCTTCGCGATAGACGCTCGCGACCTGCTCGCGCTCGCGCAGGTAGCGCAGCGTCTCGTGTGCCGCATCGGGCGCTACGCGAAAGGCCAGCCCCTCGCACACGCCGCCGCGGTCGAGCCCGAGGACAAGTCCTGGCCGACGCGCCGATCCGCGATGGAAACGGGAATAGATGCAGAAACTGCGCCGCCAACCCACGAGGCGCGCGTGCGCTGTCTCCTGAGCCTCGAACCCTGGCCGCCACATCAGCGAGCCGTAGGCGAAGATCCAGAGGTCGTGCTCAGATTGCATGGCTATTTGCGCGAAGTGTTATCCGCAGCAGCGGCCGCGGCAGGCTGACCGCTCACGTGTCCACGGCCGAAGTCGGGCGCCGGCGTGTCCTGACCAGCGGCGATGATGCCGCGGCGAATGGTGCGCGCATCCGTGAAACGGCGGAACAGCGTCTCCCCGTCGCCCGCTTCGATTGCCCGTTTCAACTCGTCGAGATCCTCGGAGAAGCGGCGCAGCATCTCCATCACGCCGTCCCGGTTTCCGAGGAAGATGTCGCGCCACATCGTCGGATCGGAGGCGGCGATGCGGGTGAAATCACGAAAGCCGCCGGCCGAGAACTTGATCACTTCCTTGTCTGTCACCCGCTCCAGATGTTCAGCGGTATTGACGATGTTGTAGGCGATGAGATGGGGCAGATGGCTCGTGATGGCGAGCACCATGTCGTGGTGCGCCGGATCCATCGTCTCGACCTTGGCGCCCAGCCCCTCCCAGAACGCCTTGAGCTTTGCGACGGCTGCAGCGTCGGAATCCGTCGTCGGCGTCAGGATGGTCCAACGGCCGTCGAACAATTCGGCAAAGCCCGCTTCAGGACCGGACTGCTCCGTGCCGGCAATCGGGTGTCCGGGCACGAAATGCACGCCCCGCGGCACATGCGGAGCCATGTCACGCACCACCTGCGCCTTCACCGAACCGACGTCGGTGAGGATCGCACCGGGTGCAAGGTGCGGGGCGATTTCGGCCGTGACCGGCCCGCATGCGCCGACCGGCACGCTGAGAATGACGAGATCGGCGCCGGCAACCGCCTCCGCCGCGCTGTCGTAGCCCTTGCTGATGAGACCCAGCCTGAGAGCGGTATCGACGGTCGACTTCGTGCGCGCGCTGCCGACGATCTCCTTCGCCAGCCCGCCCCGCCGCGACGCATGGCTGATCGAAGAGCCGATGAGCCCCATACCGATCAGGGCCACGCGGTTGAACATCGGCTGCGGCTTCATGCTTTCGCCCCCGCAAAGTCTGCGAGCGCCACCGCAACCGCGCGGTTGTCCGTCTCCGAGCCGATGGTGATGCGCAAGCAGTGCGGCAGGCCATAGGAAGCAACCTTGCGCACGATGATACCGCGCTGCTTCAGAAAGCTGTCGGCAGCGTCCGCGGTCTTTCCACGGTCTCCCGCGAAGTGGACGAGAATGAAATTGGCAACGCTCGGCGTCACCTTGAAGCCCAGCTTTTCGATCTCGGCACTGAGCCAGGGAAGCCAGCGCTCGTTGTGCGCCACGGACATCTCCTCATGCGCCGTATCCGCGATCGCTGCGGCGCCGGCGGCCAGCGCCGGCACGGACATGTTAAACGGGCCGCGGATGCGATTGAGCACGTCGGCCACCGCCTCTGGGCAGTACGCCCAGCCGATGCGCAGGCCGGCAAGACCATGAATCTTTGAGAAGGTGCGCGTCATCACGGTGTTTTGCGTTGTCGCAACGAGCTCGATGCCGGCCTCATAGTCATTGCGGCGCACGTATTCGGCGTACGCAGCATCGAGTACGAGCAGCACGTGCGAGGGGAGTTGGGCGCGCAGCGACCGCACCTCATCGATAGAGATGTATGTGCCCGTCGGATTATTCGGATTGGCGAGGAAGACGACTTTCGTGCGCTCACTCACCCGCGCAAGAATGGCGTCGACGTCGGTGCGCAGGCCGGTTTCCGGCGCAACGACGGGCGTTGCCCCGTTGGCCAGGATGATGATGCGATAGAGAAGGAAGCCATGTTGAGTATAGATCGCCTCGTCGCCCTCGCCGAGGTAGGCGTGCGCCAGCATCGTCAGAAGCTCATCCGAGCCCGCCCCGCAAACGATGCGCGCGGGGTTGAGGCCATAGCGCGCTGCAATGGCCGCGCGCAGCTTCGCCGCCGCACCATCCGGATAGCGCTCCAGTTCGCCGCCTACTGCACGGAATGCCTCGACCGCCCGGGGACTCGGGCCGAAAGGCGTCTCGTTGGACGACAGCTTGATTGGCTTCGTCCCGGCCGGAAGACTGCTTTCGCCGGGCACATAGGGATCGATATCGAGAATGCCGGGCTTCGGCTGAGGAGCAGCGATGGTCATGGAGCGCGTCCGGATGCAAGGAGCCCGGCTAAGCGGGCGCGGCAAGTGATACAGACGCAGACCGCGGAACGCAAAGACTTGCAGGATGCAGCGACGCGTTCCCGGCCGACCGTAAACGGAGCCGAAAGGGCGCAGCGCACTTGACGATGCCGCGACCATACCGATATTTCAATCTGATCCCCGTGGTGATTTGGCCGGCCGGCTTGCAACCACGTTAAATAAGTCGCTAAAACAGGCCGCGCGCACCCGGTTATCGGATGAGAGCGGCCCTTGAAGGTCCGCAAGATCCGGCCGGGTTTTTCGTTTGGTGCCCTCGCGTTGTGCGCGGGCCGGGAGCGCGCACGAGCAATGGCTGTGCATCCGACATTGGAGGGCGCCGAAGCCAAAGGCGAACGGAACCTGCGGCTCGCCGAGGCGAACAACCCTTCGAGCAAGGTGCTGCGCCTGCCCGCCAGTGAGCCGCTGAAGCTTGCCTGCGACCAGTTGCTCGGCCCCATTTCCATTGCATACGAGACCTACGGCGATCTCAACGCCGACAAGTCGAACGCTATCCTCGTCTGCCACGCCCTGACCGGCGACCAGTATGTCGCATCCGCCCATCCGATGACCCACAAGCCCGGGTGGTGGTCGACGCTCGTCGGACCGGGCAAACCCGTCGACACGAACCGCTTCTTCGTCATCTGCGCGAACATCCTGGGCGGCTGCATGGGCTCGACGGGCCCCGCATCGATCGATCAAAAGACGGGCAAACCCTACGGGCTCAATTTCCCGGTCATTACCATCGGCGACATGGTGAACGCCCAGGTGCGCCTGATCGACCACTTCGGCATCGACCAACTCTTCTGCGTCATCGGCGGCTCAATGGGCGGTATGCAGGTGCTCGAATGGGCTGCAAGCCATTCGGAGCGTGTGTTCTCCGCCGTGCCCATCGCCACGGCGGCGTGGCATTCATCCCAGAATATCGCCTTCCACGAGGTGGGGCGCCAGGCGGTCATGGCCGATCCGGACTGGTGCGGCGGCGATTATCACTCCTTCGGCAAGGTCCCCCGTAACGGGCTCGCCGTCGCGCGGATGGCTGCGCACATCACCTACCTTTCGGAGGATGCGCTGCACCGGAAGTTCGGCCGCAACCTGCAGGATCGCTCCAAACTCACGTTTTCCTTCAACGCCGATTTCCAGGTGGAGAGCTATCTGCGCCACCAGGGCTCGACCTTCGTCGACCGCTTCGACGCCAACAGCTACCTCTATATTACGCGTGCGATGGACTACTTCGACCTCGCCGCCGAACGGGGCGACGTGCTCGCCAACGCCTTCCGGGGAACCAAGACGCGTTTCTGTATCGTCTCATTCACCTCCGACTGGCTCTATCCCACCCGCGAAAGCCGCGAGGTCGTGCACGCCCTCAATGCGGTTGCCGCCAACGTCTCCTTTGTCGAAATCGAGAGCGACAAGGGTCACGACGCCTTTCTCCTTGAAGAACCGGAGTTTTTCGCGACCGTGCGCGGTTTTTTGAGCGCCGCCGGGGTCAAGCGCGGACTGAAAGTGTAGGCCGCCATGCAGAAATACACCCGCGGCGCCGGCACACCGCGCGTCGACCACCTGCTGATCGCCGAAATGGTCACCCCCGGCTCGCGCGTGCTCGACGTGGGATGCGGTGACGGCGCACTGCTGCAGTTGCTCGCTGAAACGAAGAACACGGACGGCCGCGGGGTCGAGCTGTCCCGCGAGCGCGTGAACGCCTGTGTGATGCGGGGTCTGTCGGTCATCCAGGGCGACGCGGACCGGGACTTGGCCGATTATCCCGATCAGGCCTTCGACTACGCCATCCTCAGTTTCACCATCCAGGCGACGCGCCAGCCGAAGACTGTGTTGGAGAACCTGCTGCGGATCGGCCGACGGGCGATCGTCTCGTTCCCGAACTTCGGCCATTGGCGCATCCGCACCGAGCTTCTCTTCACCGGCCGTATGCCGCGGACCCGCAACCTGCCGGATCCCTGGTATACGACCGCCGACGCGCACCTCTGCACCATCAAGGATTTCGCTGACCTCGCGGAGCTCGTCGATGCCGAGGTCGAGGAGGCCGTGGCCTTTAATACCTCAGGCCAGCGGCTCCCCATTCGGCACTCTATCGCCCTTCAGAATCTCCTGGGCGAAAAGGCGGTCTTCCTCCTGCGCAAACGCCATGGCGAATAGCGCTCCGGAAAAAATGACTGCGCGGTTTCGCCGTACCCTCAAGAACCCTCGATGCTTTCTGCGCTTTCTTGACACCCCTAGGGGCCGTCACTATGGTGCGCGCCGTTGATAAAACCTGCCGTTTGGTAGCCTCAAAAACGCAAACAGGGCCGGTTGAACCATGTCGTCCGCTGGGAAAGAACCTACCCCGGACCGTGGCGAAATCAGCCCGGAAGAGCGAGAGGCTTTTCGCCAGCGCTCAGATGCGATCGGAAGGCAGCTCGGGAAGGCGAAAGCCCGCCGGGCGCCGGTAAAACGCTCGGCCAATGACCGGGTCCGTGGTGAAGCTTTCGCCAAGGCCTTCCGGTTCGGCGCCGAGCTTCTGGTTGGCGTCGGCATCGGTGGTTTTATTGGGTGGGCACTCGACGGCCAGCTCAACACGCGGCCGTGGCTATTGGTTCTGTTCGTCATCCTCGGCTTTGCCGCGGGCATGTCGAACCTGATCCGGGCAGCCCGGGAAGAGCAACGCAAGCAGCAAGCATCGCAGCTTGCAACGCCGTCCGTACCGGACGACGAGGACGAAGACGACAGGTAGGGGATTAGACCGTGGCAGCCGGACATGGTCCCATGGAGCAGTTTGAAATCAAGCGGATCATCCCGCTTGAACTGTTCGGATGGGATGTATCGTTCACCAACGCGTCGCTGTTCATGGTCATCGCGGTGGTGCTCATCCCACTTTTCTATCTATTCGCGATGAACAGACGCGCGCTCGTGCCGGGTCGGCTGCAGTCGATCGCCGAGCTCAGCTACGAATTCATCGCCAACATGATCCGTGACATCGTTGGCGAAGGCGGGATGAAATATTTCCCGTGGATCTTCACGATCTTCATGTTCATTCTCGTGCTGAACCTGTTGGGCCTCCTGCCCTACTCGTTCACCGTCACGAGCCACATCATCGTCACCTTCGCACTCGCTGCGATGGTCTGGCTGATCATCACGGGCATCGGCTTCGTCAACCACGGTCCTGGCTTCCTGAAGCTCTTCGTGCCCTCGGGCGTGCCGTGGTGGCTGCTGCCGATCATCATCGTAATCGAGGTCATCTCCTATCTCATTCGCCCCATCAGCCATTCGGTGCGTCTGTTCGCCAATATGATGGCTGGACACGCCATGCTGAAGGTGTTCGCGGGCTTCGTGATTGGACTTGGCATCCTGGGTGGCTGGGCGCCGCTCGTGTTCCTCGTCGGCTTTACCGGCCTGGAGCTCGTGGTCGCCTTCCTGCAGGCCTTCATCTTCACAGTGCTCACCTGCATCTACCTCAACGATGCGGTGAATATGCACGACCACTAACGCCATGAAGTCCGGACCGCGGGGCGACCCGTTGCCGGACTTCATCGTACAAGATCCCCAGCAATAACCCTTATGGAGACTACGACTATGGATCCTCAGGCAGCTAAGTTCATCGGCGCCGGCCTCGCCTGCTTTGCGCTCATCGGCGCCGGTATCGGCATCGGCAACATCTTCGCCAACTACCTGTCGGGCGCTCTGCGCAATCCGTCGGCTGCTCCGGGCCAGTTCACCAACCTGCTGATCGGCTTCGCGCTTTGCGAAGCGACCGGCCTGTTCGGCCTGCTGATCGCCCTGATGATCCTCTTCGCCTAATCGGCAACGGTCGTTAAGGGCGCGAGGAGGATAGAATGATCGCAGCTGTCTCAGCTTTCGTCGTGGCCGCCGCAGCGGCCGCGCACGGGGAAGAGTCCAAGGGGTTGCCGCAGCTCAACCCTGCCGACTTCGCTCCGCAGCTCGTGTGGCTCGTGATCAGTTTCGTCGTCCTGTACCTGATCCTGTCGCGCGTGACGCTGCCGCGCATCGGTGAAGTGCTCGAGGAGCGTCGTGATCGCGTGCAGCGCGATCTCGATGCCGCCGAGCGCTTCAAGGGCGAAACGGACGCCGCACTTGCCGCCTATGAGAAGGCCCTTGGCGATGCCCGCCAGAAAGCCTCCTCGATGGCCAAGGAAGTGCGTGACCGCCTGTCCTCCGACACTGACCAGGAGCGCGCCCGCGTCGAAGGCGAGCTGGCCGCCAGGCTTTCCGACGCCGAGGCTCGCATCGCCGCCACCAAGTCGAAGGCCCTGGCCAGCGTCGACGAGATCGCCGCTGACACCGCCAGCGCCGTCATCGGTAAGCTTCTCGGCGAAGACGTTTCCCCCGCCGAGGTCAAGAAAGTGCTGCTACCTACAGCGAAGTGAGGACGCCGATGCATTTCGACCTGTCCGATCCGACCTTCTGGGTGATGATCTCGTTCCTCGGGTTCGTCGCTCTGGTCCTCTACTACAAGGTGCCGGCCACCGTCGGTAAGACGCTCGATCAGCGTGCGGATGCCATCCGCAACGAACTGGACGAGGCGCGCCGCCTGCGTGATGAGGCGCAGTCACTCCTGGCCGACTATCAACGCAAGAGCCGCGAAGCCGAAAACGAGGCGAAGGAAATCCTCGAGCAGGCCAAGCGCGAAGCCGAGGCGCTGACCGCGCAGACCCGCAAGGCGCTCGCCGAGTCGGTTGAACGGCGCACGAAGTCGGCTGAGGAGAAGATCGCCCGCGCCGAGGCGCAGGCCATCGCCGATGTTCGCGCTTCGGCCGTCGACAATGCCATCAGCGCGGCGGAAAAGATCTTGCAGTCGAAGGCTTCGGCGGCGTCCACCGCTGCCAGCCTCGTTGAGCAGAGCATCAAGGATCTCGGCGGCAAGCTGAACTGATCGCGCAGCACGCTCAACCGGACTGACTAAAAAATCAAAGCGCCTCGGACGACCCCGTCCGGGGCGCTTTGCTTTTGTAAATCTTGTGCCTTTCCCGTCTCCGACTGGGAATGGCAGTCGAGCCATTTTGCGCTTTGCGCACTTTGCCTCGCCCTTACACACTTGCGGGGCAGCAGCGCCCACGCAGACGCGCTCACACTGGCGCGAATGGCAGATCATCCCGCCGGGCGATGATATCGACGGTCGCACGCGCCAGCGAAATGCGCTGTGCGATCATCTTGCTGCCACCTTGTCTCGCCTGCGCGCCACTACTCCAAGGCAACGGACGCGACAGCGCCAATTAAAGCGCGCCGACATAATCCGCGACTTGTGGCATTTGCTGCTGCTGAGCTTTCAGCAAGAGGAGAAGGCTCTAACCCGCGCCCTGGGCGTTCTGGTCGAAGCCGACGAACACCTCGAACTCGCCCGGACGCGAGCCCTCCGGAATGTCGAAGGTCACCGAGCGGACCGTGGAGAAATAGCCAATCGGATTATCGACCGCGACGGTCGCATCGACGCTCACCGTATCGCCTGCGACGCGCGCCCGCTTGGCGTCGGTCACGACCACGTTGATCGGAAGGCGCACATTGCCCGCATGACCGCGCGGGCCGAGCAGAATGCGGCCCGAAAAGCCGTAACGTACCGTCACGCGGCCCGGCTCGATCTGGCATTCGCGCGCGGTCTTGGTGATTTCGCCACGGTGCATGATCGCAAGGCCGTCGCCGGCACGCCCGTCCTCGTAAATGGTGAGATGCCCGCCGTGCGGCGATATGCTCAAACGCGGACAGCCGTGGGCGATCTCGCCAACGGGGCCGGAAACGGTGACATCGGTCTTCGCGGCCGAAAGCAGCTGTTCCTCGTTGACACCGGGCGAAGCTGCCGGTTGCGATGAGGATCCGCCAAAAATCCCGCCGCCGAGTCCGGATGTAATCGAGGAAATGCCGCAACCGCCGAGGGCCACGGTTAACAGCGCGCAGGCGCCCACGCACATCCCTATGCGCGAAGCATTGGTTGCGGCTAGCCTCATGGTGCCCCGGATTGACCCCTCGCTGGCCCCTTTTGTGCCGCTGCGACCCAAACCCCTAGGCCGGCGGCGGAGGCTTCCTGTATTGTCTATAATCAAGCCTAGCACCCCCAACCGATCCGGACCAAGCGCATTGCGCTGCACCGTACCCGGATAGACAGAGAAAGCGATGTCCGCCCCACTTGCACCATCCGCGCCCGCACCTCGGCCACCGTTGACCGTTTACCTTGCGGCCCCGCGCGGTTTTTGCGCCGGCGTGGACCGAGCCATCCAGATCGTAGAGTTGGCTTTGGCCAAATACGGCGCTCCCGTCTACGTACGACACGAGATCGTGCACAACCGATTTGTCGTCGATTCCCTGAGAGCTAAAGGCGCCGTTTTTGTGGAGGAACTCAACGACATTCCCGAGACCGATCAGCCCGTGATTTTTTCAGCACACGGGGTCGCAAAGTCGGTACCGGCGGCGGCCAAGGCGCGCAACATGTTCGTGCTCGATGCCACCTGTCCACTGGTGTTCAAAGTGCATATTGAGGCCGGTCGCCTCCACGAGGAAGGCCTGCAGATCCTGCTCATAGGCCACGCGGGCCATCCGGAAGTCGTGGGCACCATGGGCCAGCTTCCCCCCGGCGCCGTGACGTTGATCGAGACGGCGGCCGATGCGGAAGGCTTCGCACCCGCCGACGCCGACAAACTCGCGTTCGTCACTCAAACCACGCTTTCGGTAGACGATACCGCCGCCATCGTTGCGGTGCTGCGCCGGCGCTTCCCAAACATCGTCGGCCCGCATAAGGAAGATATCTGCTACGCGACGACCAACCGTCAGGCCGCGGTCAAGTCCATCGCGCCCAAGATCGGATGTCTCCTGGTCGTCGGCAGTCCGCAAAGCTCCAACTCGCTGCGCTTGGTCGAGGTCGCCCAGCGCGCGGGCTGCCCCTCCGCACACCTCATCGAGCGCGCAGCCGACATCCCGTGGACCGAGGTCGAGGGCTTGGCGAGCATCGGCATCACCGCGGGTGCCTCAGCCCCCGAGCAGCTCGTCGAGGAGGTGATCGAAGCGTTCCGCAGTCGATTCGAGGTTTCGGTCGAAACAGTCACTACCGCCCTCGAGCGAATCGCCTTCAACGTCCCCCGTGAGCTACGCCCGGCACCTGCCGCTACCTGATCTCCGAAAGATACCTATGGCCGTCTATACTGAAGTCAGCGACGACGAGCTGGCGAGCTTTATCGCTCGCTATGGCCTTGGCGAGCTTCTGTCCTTCAAGGGCATCGCCGAGGGCGTGGAGAACACCAACTACATCGTGCACACGTCCAAAGGTCCTTTCATCCTCACCATTTACGAAAAGCGCGTCGAGGTGACGGATCTGCCATTTTATCTTGGGCTGATGGAGCATCTGGCCCAGAACGGCGTAACGTGCCCCACCCCCGTGCGTACCGGCGAAGGGAAAAACCTCAGCGAGCTCGCGGGACGCCCGGCGGCACTCGTGACGTTCCTCGAAGGCTTTTGGGTACGCCGCCCAACCGCCGCACACTGCACGTGTGTTGGCCGCGCGCTGGCCGAGATGCACCTCGGGGGCGAAGGCTTCGGCCTGCGCCGCGCCAATGCGCTTGGTCTGTCCGGGTGGCGCCCGCTCTATGGGCGCTTTGCTGCTCATGCCGACGAGATCGTTCCCGATCTCTCCGCACTCGTCGAGGGAGAGCTCGAATTCCTCGAAGCGAACTGGCCGCAGTCGCTTCCCGAAGGCGTCATCCATGCCGATCTCTTCCCCGACAACGTTTTCTTTATCGGCGATCGCCTGAGCGGCCTCATCGATTTCTATTTCGCCTGCAACGATGCGCTCGCTTATGACATCGCCGTATGCCTCAACGCGTGGTGCTTCGAGAAAGACAACGCGTTCAATCTCACAAAGGGGCAAGCGTTGCTGCGCGGCTATGAAAGTGTGCGTCCTCTCACCGAAGCTGAGCGCGCAGCGATGCCGACGCTTGCCCGTGGCGCCGCGATGCGCTTTCTGCTGACGCGCGCCTATGATTGGCTGAACACACCGAAGGATGCATTGGTGAGCCCGAAGAACCCCATGGAATACGTGCGACGGTTACGCTTTCACCAAGGCGTGCGCTCTATCGCCGACTACGGCCTTACCGAGGCCACGCCATGAGCGAACGTCCGCCGGTTATTATCCATACTGACGGCGCCTGCTCGGGGAATCCCGGGCCCGGTGGCTGGGGCGCCATCCTCACCTATGGCGACACCACGAAAGAGCTTTCTGGCGGCGAGGCGCAAACGACCAATAACCGCATGGAGCTGATGGCGGCGATCTCGGCCCTTGAGGCTCTCAAACGCCCCACGCGCGTCGAGCTGCACACTGACAGCGCCTACTTGAAGAACGGCATTACCGCCTGGATTCACGGCTGGAAGAAAAACGGCTGGCGCACCGCCGACAAGAAGCCGGTGAAGAATGCCGATCTCTGGCAACGGCTCGACGAAGCGCGCCGCGTGCATGAAATCGAGTGGCATTGGATCAAGGCGCATGCGGGCCACGCCGACAACGAGCGCGCCGACGAATTGGCGCGCCTCGGCATGGCCGCATACAAACCGCAGAAGCCGGCTAAAACGACGGCGCGCGGCAACTCCGGCTAGACCATGATCGCTTCGGACCAGTCCGAAGCGATCATGGTCTAATCAAAAGACTAGAGCCGCATCGCGATTCAAAGAAAAGCGATCGTGCTCTTACGCGGATTAAAGCGAGCGATCGATCATCGAGCACAGTGTCGCCGCGCTCGACTTGTCGTGCTGCGGCGGCAGGTCTTCGACGTTGAGCACCTTCACGACGCCATCATCCACCAGCATCGCGTAGCGCTTGGAGCGCAACCCCAGGCCGAAATCCGACAGGTCGATGTCGAGGCCGATCTTCTTGGCGAAGTCGCCGCTCCCATCGGCCAGCATCAGGATATTTCCATCTGCGCCGGTCGCCTTGGCGAACTGCGTCAGCACGAAGACATCGTTGACCGCCGTACAGGCGATCGTATCGATGCCCTTGCCCTTCAGCTCATCGACGCGCGCAACGAACCCCGGCACGTGCTGCTGCTGACAGGTTGGCGTGAAGGCGCCCGGCACCGCGAACAGCGCAACCTTCTTTCCCGCGAAGATCTCGTCCGTCGTACGCTTCGCTGGGCCGTCCGCGGTCATTATCGTGAAGCCGGCCTCGGGAAGCTTCTCTCCCACTTTGATCGTCATATCCTGCCCTCGCTCTTCGTGAATGACTTCCAACCTAAACGTATTGCCGCGGGACGTGTTCGCTCATTCCAGCGGAAAGGTGAGTTCTGACTGTCCCTTGTCCGATGCGACCGTCGCCGTGAGCTGCTTGCCCTTGAGAATTGATAGGTCGACGTCCTTCGAAAGATCGACCTGAAAAGTAACGAGGCCTTCGCCACCGCCGGACACCTTCGTCGGCAACGGAACGTAAATGCCGTCGGGCGCATCGACGAAAGCATCAACCTCGCCCGAACCTTCTGGAACTTCAGCGTCGATCACGATGCGGGGCTTATCGCCGCCGAGTTCTGCTACTGCCCGCTTGATCAGCGGATCGCTTTCACGCCGCGCCTCCGGCCCCGCAGGAACGCGCGCCATTGCATCCATCAAATCCTCTGAAATCGCCGTGTCCGGCGGCACCGCGAGCGACAGCTCCGCCTGCGCCGGAATGCAGATCTCCTTGCAGACGCCGTAGTCGAGTGCCAGGTGAACATCGATCGGCTTCGCTGGGTCTTTCGCCTTCAGGCGCACCGGGAATGTGATGCTGCCTTTGTAGCCGATCGTCTCTCCCCCGGAGTCCGCCATGCGGCGCGGCGCAGGATAGAGCACTTCCGCACTTTCGAGGTTCTGCGACTTCGACCAATCGAAAGACGGCGCGACACCGCCCGCTTCCCCCGGATAGCGCCAATAGGTTTTCCACCCCTGCGGCAGCTCGAGCTCGACACCGAGAATGCCGCCTCCGGCGACCAGCCGCGCACGCGAGCTGTGTCCGGAAACCCAATCGGATGTGACTTCGGCGCCGGCGGCGGTTGCCGCAGCGCAGGCAGCAAAAAGGGCGAGGGCCCCCGTGAGCATAGTCCGACTTTTACGCATCGGCGGTCCCTTCAAGATAGGTCTGGCATGGCGAGCCGTCAGCGTTGTAGCGCCTTGCCAGTCGCATGAAAACACGAGTGCCTAACAAACCATTGCCGCCCCGCCGGGGAACGATATCCAACGCCACCAATTGAGCTTCACACCCTGGCCAAAGGCACGTTAGTGTTAGCGCATGAACATACCCGAACCCGATCCGGACCGCGCCTCCGGCAATGGCTATCTCGACGGTCAGCTCCTCATCGCAATGCCAGTGATGTCGGACCCGCGTTTTGCGCGATCTGTCATCTACATGTGCGCGCACTCCGAAGATGGCGCCATGGGACTCATCATCAATCAGCGCGCCTCCCATATTTCCTTTCCCGATCTGCTGGAGCGTCTCGGCATCATCAACGAGAACGATGAGGCGGCCATTACGGACGAGGTTGGGCTCATGTCGATTCACGTCGGCGGCCCGGTTGAGACGGGACGCGGGTTCGTGTTGCACAGCTCCGATTACTTCGCCGAGGATTCGACGCTACCCATTGAGGATGGCGTGTGCCTCACCGCAACCATCGACATCCTCAAAGCCATTGCGGCTGGCGAGGGCCCCGACCGCGCGATCCTTGCACTCGGCTATGCAGGCTGGTCCCCGGGTCAACTCGAAAGCGAGATTCAGGCCAATGGCTGGCTCAGTTGTCCGGCCGACCCCGATATCATCTTCGATCCCAATCTCGAAGCGAAGTACGCCCGCGCCCTCGCCAAGATCGGTATCGATCCTTCGCACCTCGTCAGCGACGTCGGCCACGCCTGAGCGCACCGCATCGCAAACGTCGCCACGCTGGCGTGTCTGCATTGGGTAGCGGCACGGGACGGCTCCGTCCTGTAGGTTCATTGCAACCACCGGTCACCGCCCTTCTGAAAGTCTTCCGCCGGCCGCACTCCACATCGGATGCAACGCGCAAACGCGCCGTGGCCTGCCGGGCCACATCTCTCGAACTGCGGTCCCACGGAAAGAACGTGTGGCTTCTGCGCACAAATCGCACCGCTCTGCGCCGTTAATCCTCCTCGCGCGGTGGCCATGGTACGCCGGCGAGCTTGGCGAGACTGGCGGCCATCGTCGGCGGCAGCCCTGCAAAATCGGGCACCGCTTTGCGGGCCGGTGACGGGTCGCCATGGTCTGCGCCATTGCCAGACGGCGGGTGCGCCGGGCGCGCCTGCTCACTCACACCGGATGGACGTGGTGGCACGGCGGCCGACGCCTGCGGAGCAGCGGGTGCCCTCAGTGTCTGCTGCTGTGAAGCGACCGCTTTCGCGCCAGGCCCATCGCCTCGCACAGCTGCTGGTTCCGCGTCCTGCGACGGCCCCTGGGGCCGGCCAGTCGCGTTGCTGCTCGGGCCGTTCCGGGGCGCGGCGTTTCTCGGCTTTCGGTGTGAAGCCGGGAACGGATCGCCCAACTGCGCGTGGTGGTCATTTGGCTGCGGAAAAACGGGCGGCGGTAGTGACGGTGGCAAGCCTACGCCGTGGGAAGGCTCCGGTGTCACCTCCGGCGGATCGATGAACGAATCGAACGGCGAGGGCGCCCTGTTGTCGCCATGCATCGACGCCGCTGGCGGCGGCGGGAAGTCGGGCATCGCCATCGCGCCGCCCGACCTGTCAACCGGCAGCGGCGAAACGAATTGCTGGGGCTCTTGTCGCGGCGAGGCCCCATACCCCGGCGGAGGCAGCTCGCCGCCCGAACTTCCGGTATCCTCGTGGGGAGCCACGAACCCAGGCCCCGGACGCGGCACCCGGTCGGCGCCCGGCATTGCGTTGTCGAAGTCGTTAGGCTTCGATCCCGATCCGAACGGTGCCGGCGGCGGCTCGCTGATCGGCAGCGGCCCCGAAGCACCATTGGCATGCAGCGAACCGTTCTCGTGTGGCGGCCGGGCCATAGATCCAGGCTGTGAGAAATCGAACGCCGCTCCACCGTTGCGCGGAGGAGGCGGAGAAGCGGGCCCCTGCGGAGCGGGCGGCAGCACGCCGGCACCACCAGCGACGGGCAGCGACGCCACCTGCGGCACCATTCCCGGCGGACCCGGCGGCGTAAGAGGATTGCCTCCCGCGGCCGCCCCCGACGGACGCATGCGCGAACGCAGTGGTGTGTGCGCTGCTCCTCCTGCCTGTGATGGGGGTATGGGTGGCCGGCCGTTCGCCGCCGCGCCATGTCCATTGCTTTGGCCGCTGCCGTTGACGTGCACGGGCGGGGTGATGCCGTTCTCCGGCGAAACCACCGCTGCCCCATCGGCGGCAGCGCCGTCTGCAGCACCGTTCTTGCGTCCCTTGCCCTTCGCCTTATTACGGAAAAGCCCACGCGGGCGTAGCTTGCTTTCGGCCGCGCGCACCATCTTCAGGAGCTGCAGCACGTCGCGATCCGACATCGGCTCGCCGTAGTAGAATCCTTGGGCGTACTGGCAGCTGATCGAACGCAGGAACGCCACATCCTCTGCGGTCTCGACCCCCTCTGCCACGACGCCTTTCCCGAGTTCGTGCCCCAGCGCAACGATGGAGCGCACGATGGCCGATCCCGCTCCCCCGCTGTCGCCGCTCGCCTGCACCAACGCGCGGTCAACTTTGATCGTATCGAACGGAAAGCGCTGCAGATAGGCGAGCGAGGAATACCCCGTGCCGAAATCATCGAGCGCCAGCTCCGCGCCAGCGCCACGCAGCCATTCCAGGATCTCCGTTGCCTGCTCCGGATTCTCCATCACCAGGCTTTCGGTGATCTCGAGGCGCAGCGAGCCCTTCGGCACGATGTTGCGCCCGAGGATGTGCCGGATTTCCTGGATCAAATTCTGGCGGAAGATCTGCCGACTGGAAATGTTCACCGACACGAACAGCGGACGCTCTTCGCGCGGCAGCTCGCGCTGCCATCGCGCAGCCTCGTGCGCAGCGCGCAGCAGCACATGCGAGCCGAGCCGCACGATGAGATCGGACTGCTCGGCGATCGGGATGAAATCGTCGGGACTCATCAGCCCGCGCTTGGGATGCTCCCAGCGCACCAGCGCCTCGAAGCCCGCCAGCTCCTCCGTCGGCAAATAGATGATCGGCTGATAGAGAACTTTGATCTGGTTCTTTGAAAGCGCCTTGCGCAGATCGCTTTCGAGAGCAACCCGGTCGTCGCGGTCCGAACGCATCTCGGGCCGGAAAATCTCGATGCGGTCCGCGCCGCCGCGCTTGGCGCGGTACATTGCGATCTCAGCCTCCTTGTAGAGGTCGAGGTGCGACGGCGTCTGCCCGTCGTAAACGGCGATACCGATTGAGCCCGTGAGCACGATCTCCTGCCCCGCAATCTTGATCGGCGCGCGCAGCGAGCGGCGCACACGCTCGGCCAGGCCCGCGAGATCCTGCGGGCTCTGTTCGGAGACCATGAGGATGGCGAAGCGGTCACCGCCCACGCGCGCGAGCGTATCGTTCGGTCCGAGATGGCTCTGCAGGCGCCGTGCCACCGTGAGCAGCAGACTGTCGCCGACGACGAGACCGAACGAAACGTTGACGCTCTTGAACTTGTCGATGTCGATGAAGATGACGCTGGGGCGCACACCGGCTTCGCTCTTGGCGCGACTCGCGGCAACGCAGAGACGGTCAAGCACCAGTTCGCGGTTCGGTAGACCCGTCAGGCTGTCGTGCACCGCATCGTGCAGCAGGCGCTCATGCGCGCGCTTGGCGTCCGTCACGTCGCGCACGAGCCCGACGCAGCGCATCGCACGCGCGTCGGCATTCGGTACACTTGCCGCCTCCAGCTCGAACCAGCGGTAGCTGTTGTCGGTATGGCGCATGCGAAAATCGGTACGGATGCGCGCCCAGGTGCGCTCCTGCACCGACCATAGGATCATGCGGAAACGCTCGCGGTCGGTCGGATGCAGGTGCTTGATGAAGTCGTCGACCTTCGTGCACAGCTCGCCTGGATTGAGGCCGAGCGCGGCCTCGATCGCCGGACTCACCTTCACTTCGTCGCGGCGCGCATTCCATTCCCACACCGCCGAGCCCGCGCCATCGACGGCGAGTGCACGCAGTTGCAATTCACTCGGCGCCGCACCGAACAGCGGCTCCAGCGACCGGAATGCGAACTGCGTGACCGTGAAGCCTATGAGGATGAGGATCAGTACCAGACCAGCGACCAGGCCCTGTACCGCGGCATCGCCCGAGATACGGCCCGTCAGCACCATCGCGGCGCCGAAGATCCATATGAGGAATAGAATCCACGTAGGTATCAGCGACAGCGCGCGGTCTTGCCCGCGCACTGCCAGGAACAGCGCGAACGCGCCGCCGACGCTGCCGATCACCAGGAAGGACATGCGGGCGAACGTGGAGGCCAGGCGCGGGTCGATCACCGCTACCGCCACCAGCGTGAGCTGCGCGATGATCCACACCGTGAATAGCATGCGTATGAGCCCGTGCCAGAAGGCTATTCGCAAGAACACGGATATAAAGATGACGAGGCTTGCCGCGACCGCGGATTCGCTCGCCGCTCGATAGACGGCATTGTCGCCCGGTTTCAGCTGAAAAAGCTTATGGAAGAAACCGAAGTCGACACACAGATACGCCAGCACGCACCACGCAACGAGGGCAGCACTCGGGAAGATCGCCTTGTGGTTGGCGGCAAAAATCGCCGTCAGGAAGATGGCGAGCAGTCCCGTGAGACCCAGCATGATGCCGTTCATCAGCTGGCGGTCACGCGAGTAGAGCTCGTACTCCAGGGGCTTCCACAGATAGAGGCGCGCGAACCGATCGGACGATAGCTCCACCACATAAGTGACGGTCTGCCCCGGCTCGACGGTGATGCGGAAGATGTCTGCGCGGTCGCTCTTGATGCGCTCAGGGATGAAGCCCATCGACGGCGTCACCGCCTCGATGCGCTGCGCATCGAGATCGGGCCACACCGCGCCTGATCCGACGACGCTGTAGCGCGCCGCCGTCAGCCAACGCTCGATCGGTTTGTCTGTGGGGTTGCTCAGCGCGAAAACGACCCAATTGGGGCTTGTACCGGGCGTCTTCGCCGTGACCGACATGCGCCCCGACATGCCGTCCGCGGCGGGCGCCGTCTCGACCTGCAGGGTGTCACCGCGTGCATCATAGAACTCGCCGAGCGTCGTCAGCTCCAGGCGGTCTTGCTCACTCTCGATGACGATCGGCTCCAGCGCCGCTGCAGGTGCGATGGAACCGGCGAATGCGGCCAGGAACGCGACGAGGAACGTGAGCATCACCCACAACACGGTGCCTCTCGGGACACCGCGCGCAAATCCACGATCATGGCCATGGCTATGGCCCGTTACCCTCATGCCGCGCGCACCTCCGTACCCCCGTCGTAGGGAACCTCATCGCACAGGAGCGCGTGCAGAACATGATCCTCCCAGTTGCCGTTGATCCTGAGCAGCCGGCGGGCATAGCCCTCGCGCCGGAAGCCGTTGCGCTCCAACACACGGATGGAAGCGAGATTGTTAGGCATCGTTGCCGCTTCGAGGCGATGCAGGTTCAGCGTCTCGAAAGCGAACGCGACCGTCGCTCGCACAGCTTCCGTCATGTAGCCACGGCCCGCATGGGGCTTGCCGATCCAATAACCGAGCACGGCTGTCTGGGTGACGCCGCGGCGGACGTTGGACATCGTCAAACCGCCGAGCAGAGCGTCGTCGGCATCGGAAAAAATCAGAAAGGCGTAGCCGAGATCCTCGCGCAACTCGCGCTGGTAATGGCGCACACGTCGACGAAACGCGCTGCGCGAGAGCTCATCACGCTGCCACAGCGGCTCCCACGGCGACAGGTAATCACGGCTCGCTGCCCGCAGCTCGGCCCAAGGGGCATAGTCGCCCATCGACGGCGCACGGAGCCAGACGCCGCGGCCACGCAAGGTGATGCTGCCGTCCGGGATGCTGCTGGAGCGCAGAAATGCCATGGGCCGCTTTCCCCCGAAGCGTTAGGCGCTGACCACCGCAGCCGCCCGCTCTGCATACTTGCGCGAACGTCGGCCGCTTCCGACAACCGATACGGACGCTTCACTTTCCACCAGCGATTGTGCGAACGCGCGCGTGTCTTCCGCAGTCACCGCATCCACCTTCTCCATCAGCTCGGCATTGCCGAGCACGCGATTGTGCATCAGGAGGTGACGCGCCATCTGCTCTGCCCTCGCCGAAGAGCTTTCCAGGCTCATGAGCAGTCCGGCCTTGAGTTGCGCCTTGGAGCGTGCCAGCTCGGCTTCATCCGGCGCACTATCTGCGGCACGTTTCAACTCCGTCCCGATCACGTCGATGAGCTGCCCCATCAATCCCGTTCCCGTTGCCGCATGAACGCCAAACAGCCCAGTGTCACGTAGTCCCCACGCTGACGAATAAATCGAGTAGCAGAGGCCGCGCTTCTCACGCACCTCCTGAAACAGCCGGGACGACATTCCTCCGCCGAACAACCCGGAGAATACCTGCGCGGTGAAAAACGCCTCGTCCCCGTACGAAGGGCTGGGAAAACCTACCAGAAGATGGCTTTGCTCGAACGGCTTTTCCGAATGACGCAAGCCCCCGACATACTTCGCCGGGCGTTCCCCCGATGTTCGCCGGCCGTCAGTCAGCCCTCCGAATAGGGCTTCAGCGTGGCGAACGACATTTGCGTGGCGGACAGCGCCCGCCGCCGCGATCACCATGCTTCCTGGCCCATAGCGCCGCCCGAGAAAGCGGCGCAAATCACCTGCCGTGAAGCTACTTACGCTGGCCGGAGTGCCGAGAATGGGGCGGCCGACCGATTGTTGTGGATAGGCCGCGTCGTGCAGCAGATCATAGCCGATATCGTCCGGGCTATCGCGCGTTGCCGCGATCTCCTGCAGGATGACCTGGCGTTCCCCTTCGAGCTCGGGGCGCCCGAAAGCTGAGTTTTGCAGAATGTCCGCAATCAGCCCAAGAGCGACCTTCTCATCGCCTTTCAGCACGCGGGCGTAATACGCCGTCGTTTCCATGCTGGTGGCCGCGTTGAGATCGCCGCCAACCGTCTCGATCTCCTCGGCGATCTGCTGGGCCGTCCGCTGACGCGTGCCCTTGAACGCCATGTGCTCGAGAAAGTGCGAGATGCCGTGTTCGCGCTCGGTCTCATGGCGCGCGCCGGTGCCTACCCACAGCCCCAGCGACGTCGTCTCGAGCCGGGGCATCGCGTCAGTGATGACGCGCAGCCCGTTCGATAAGGTCGTAATCTCGATCGGCATCAGCGCCGCTCCGCATTTGCGCGCGTCAGCGCCTCCACGTGCGCCTCCGCAGCGCCGATGTCGTTGTCGATGGTGGTGAAGTGTTCTTCAGCCGTCATGAGCCCATCGAGGCGCGGCGGTAATGCGGGCCGATGGCCGGTGATCGTCTCCATCGCATCGGGGAACTTCGCCGGATGGGCCGTCGACAGCACCACCTGAGGGGCTCCGCATTCGCCGAGCGCCTTTTCCGCCGCAACAATGGCGCAGGCGGTGTGCGGGTCGGCAACGTAGCCGCTCGCATCGCGCGTACGCACGATCGCATCGGCAACATCCTGTTCGCTGGCCGCGGCCGCGGCAAACTCGCGCTGCATGACATCCTTGATCGACCCGAGATCGAAGCTGCCCGTCTCCTTCAAAGCGCGCATCTTGGCGCGAATGAGGGGCGCATCACGTCCCGACACCTCGAACAGATAGCGCTCGAAGTTCGACGAGACCTGGATGTCCATTGACGGCGAGCACGTGGCGACCACCTCGCGCATCTCGTAAGCGCCCCCGCTGAGTGTGCGGGGCAGGATGTCGTTGACGTTCGAGGCAATGACCAGCTTCTCGATCGGCAGCCCCATCCGCTTGGCGACATAGCCGGCGAAGATGTCACCGAAGTTTCCGGTCGGCACGACGAACGAGATTGGGCGATATGGCGCGCCAAGGGCGGCAGCGGCCACGAAATAGTACGTCACTTGGCCCGCGATGCGCGCCCAATTGATGGAATTTACGCCGGCGAGAGAGACCCGGTCCCGGAAACCGTGATCGTTGAACATCGCCTTCACGAGCGCCTGGCAATCGTCGAAGTTGCCGCGCACGGAGACGGCGTGCACGTTTCCTTCCGTCGGCGTCGTCATCATGCGCCGCTGCACGTCGGAGACGCGGCCCTCGGGGAAGAGGATCACCACGTCCACATGCGGAGAACCACGGAAAGCTTCGATGGCGGCACCGCCCGTGTCACCCGATGTGGCGCCAACAATCGTTGCGCGCTGGCCGCGGGCGGCAAGTACGCGGTCCATCAGCCGGGCAAGAAGTTGCATGGCCACATCTTTGAACGCCAGCGTCGGGCCGTGGAACAGCTCCAGGATGAAGCGGTTGGTGCCCACCTGCACCAGTGGCGTTACCGCGGCGTGGCCGAACCCCGCGTAGGCTTCGGCCGCCATGCGGCGTAGCTCCTCCCGCGAAATGGCGTCGCCGGTGAACGGATGGATCACGTGAGCGGCAACGTCGGCGAACGGCATACCGGCAAACGAGGCGATCGTCTCCGGCGCCAGCGTCGGCCAGACCTCCGGTACATAGAGCCCGCCGTCGCGGGCAAGCCCCGCCAGCACAACGTCTTCAAAGCCCAATGGGGGCGCCTCACCCCGGGTAGAGATGTAGTTCAAAGCCCGTTGTTCTCCATGAGAGCGAATGCCAGCACCCTAGTGCCGGCTAAGGAGGCCCACAAGCAAGCGCAGAGGCGCGCCGCAGTCTCCGCACAACCTGGTGTCGGTTAACCCCAACGCCCTGTCGCGAGCGAGGCCACGGGCCCGTCCGGGAGCCCAGAGGAGTCCTCCGGCGCAGGAAGCCGGTGATTTCGCCACACCATTCAGACGGATTGAGCCCGGCGGCGTACCCTGCGTCCTACGGTGCGTCGCTACGCCGCCAGCGGCCCGCAGCGAAAGCGGCGAACACCGCCACAAGCGCTGCCGCAAGGCCATACCACGTAAGCGCATATTCGAAATGCCGATTGGGCAACTCGAGGCGCGTCACACCGCCCTTGGGCCAGCCGCCTGGAGGCTTGGGCTCGGCCTCTGCGTCGATGAAGAAGGGATGGACGCGCGTCCCACCCTCGGCCGCAGCGGCGCCCATGGCTGCGATGTCCCGCCAATACCAGATGTTCCGGCCCGGATCGTTCGCCGGTACGAACATGCGCTGCGTTTCCGCTGCCCGCAGCAAGCCGACGATACGCACCTCCTCGGCAATCTGCCCCCCCTGGCGCCGGCTCGGCGACTTGAGATCGCTCGGAACGAACCCGCGGTTGACGAGCACGATGCTGCCGTCGCTAACCTTCAGTGGTGTGATGACATAGAAACCAGGACCATGCGTGGCATCGAGCGCATAAAGGTGCGCCTCGCGGTCGTGGAGAAACCGGCCCGTCGTCTCGACACGCATATATTCGATGTCCTCGCCGCGCTGCGCCGCCTCGTCCGCAGCTGCGAGGGATACGGGAGCAGCGTGCGCCCGCTCGCCGATCGCCGCGATGAGATGGTTCTTCCAGGCAAGCCGCTGCATCTGCCAATTGCCAAGGGAAATCAGCATCGCGAGCCCGGCGAGCGTGACGACGGAGGGCCAGAGCAAATGCTTTTCGCGAAGGGTGCGTAGCATATCAGCTGATCCCATTCCCGCTGTCCGGCCCGCAATTTTGACGACGCTCAGTCATCGGCGATGCGTCCCTCTTCGGCTTTGTTGCGATACTGCAAGGCAATGAGCAGAGCTTTCAGAAACCGCAAAAGGCCAAGCGCGATGAGCGGCGTGCCGATCCCCCAGAGAAGAACGTGCAGCCATGCGGGTGGCTCGTAGGTGAACTCCACGTAGAGGGCGAGGCCACAGATGAGAAAGCCCAGGATGAAGATGCCGAATACCGCCGGCCCGTCACCGGTGTCGATGAAACGGTAGTCGAGCCCGCAACGCTCGCATCTATCGCGCAGCTCCAGCACCTTCTTGAACAGGCTTCCCTTGCCGCAGCGTGGGCAGCGCGCCATCGGCGCGGCAAATATCGGCGAAACAGACGGCTGCTCCAAGAGCGCGGCCTCCTTCGATCTCGACGGCGGGTCCCCGACCGCGGGCGAAAAGTAATTCAGGCTCGGCAAATCTGAGCGGCCAGCCGCCGCCTCACATACCGTCGCTTAACAGCTTTGAGGCCACCAGAATAGCACAGGGCGGCCCAAAGGCCGCCCTGCCATGTAACTCTGCGACGCCCCTCTCACGGGGCGATGCCCTTAATGGCCAGCGCCACCGGGGTTGGCGCCCGCGCCCCAGACGTAGATCGAGGCGAAAAGGAACAGCCAGACCACGTCGACGAAGTGCCAGTACCAAGCGGCAGCCTCGAAGCCGAAGTGCGCCTTGGGCGTGAATGCGCCGCGGAGGGCACGGATGAGGCACACCAAGAGGAAGATGGTGCCGATGATGACGTGCGCGCCGTGGAAGCCCGTCGCCATGAAGAAGGTGGCGCCATAGATGTGGCCAGCGAAGCTGAACGCAGCATGCTGGTACTCATAGGCCTGGAAGAACGAGAAGATGACACCCAGCATCACGGTCAGCAGCAGGCCGAGAACGATGCCGCGGCGATCGTTCTTGAGCATGGCGTGGTGAGCCCACGTCACGGTAACACCCGAAGTGAGCAGGATCAGAGTGTTGAGCAGGGGGATGCCCCACGGATCGAACGTGTGCTGGAATAGGCCCGGTGTCGCACCGCCCGTCGCAGGCACGGTCACGCCCGTGCCGTCAACCGGCACCGGCGGCCACTGACCGCCGAGCAACTGATCGCGCGACACCTGCCCAACGAGGTTGGTGGTGTTGAGCAGATCGTGTACCGACTTCGGGAACAGGGCGACGTCGAAGTAGGCCCAGAACCAAGCCGCGAAGAACATCACCTCCGAAGCAATGAACAGGATCATGCCGTAGCGGAAGTGGAGCTGCACGACCGGGGTATGTTCCCCCTGGTTGCCCTCGACGATGACGTCGCGCCACCACAGGAATGCGCTGGCGATGACGCCGGCGGCGCCGAGTGCGAACACCCACGGACCGCTGATACCGAAGAGACCGGCGCCGCCGTCCTGCGAGCGCATCCAGATAACGGCGCCGAACATCAAGACGAACGCCGAGAACGACGCGCTCAACGGCCATGGGCTAGGATTTACAAGGTGATAATCGTGGTTCTTGGCGTGGGTAGCGGCCATTGTCGTGTTTCTCCCGTAGTCCCCGTTGGTGCTCCCGATCCCTGGTCTTTAGGCCTCTTACCCGGAGGCTGAAGCCTTGCCGCTGCGCACCAGGACCGGCCCTTGCGCGCAGCGTCTTTTATTCAAGTCGTCACCCGCCATTGCCCTTCACGGGCGCCGCGGCCTGCCCCTCGATCTTCTTCGGATCTTTCACCGCATAGAAAGAGTAGGACAGAGTCAGCTCCGAAAGGTGGCTCGTCTCCTCATCGGTGGCGAACTTCGGATCGACGAAGAACGACACCGGCATTTCCATTGACTGACCCGGCTCAAGCCGCTGCTCCGTGAAGCAGAAGCACTGTACCTTGTTGAAGTGCGGCCCCACCGGATCGGGCGTCACGTTGAACACCGCGGTGCCCGTCGTTGCGCGGTCGGACGTGTTCGTTGCCCTATAGAAGGCGAGCTGGTTCTCGCCGATCTTGACGTCGATCCACGGCTGCACGGGTTCGAATGTCCACGGCAGTCCGCCCGCGACGTTACCATCGAAGTGCACACGCACGACGCGATCGAGGACGGTATCGGAGCCCTTCGCTGCGCGTTGAGTCGTCCCCTGAAAACCGGTGACTTGGCAATAGAGCTTGTACAGCGGCACGGCGGCGAACGACGCCCCGACCATACCGGCGACGATGCCAGCACAGATCACCGCAATCGTTCTATCGCGGCGGCCCGAGGGAGCAGGGTTATGATCATTCGAAGCCATCAGACTGCGCCCACCTCACATCGGCCGGTTGAAAACGTTGCCCCCCAACCGCACGATAGTCGCTGCGTAGAACAGCGCCACCAGTGCAGCGAGAGCAACAGCAATCGCGAACGAACGCATGCGTTGGCGCCGCCGGCGCTCGTCTCCGTTGGGCCCATTGGTTGTCACCGCCGCCATATCCTCAGGCTAGCAGCCGCGTCACGGTATGCTCACCGAGCATGACCGCGAACAGCAGGAACAAATAAAGGATCGAGAAGCCGAACAGACGCTTGGCAGCAGCGTCCGCCTCGCGGCCCTCGGTGATCTTGCGCACGCACCAGGCGAGCCACAGGAAGATGCCGCCGAGCACCACTGATGTCACGGCGTACACCGGGCCTGCGAGCCCGATCACGGCCGGTGCCACGGCAAGCGGAACCAGCAGCAGCGAATAGAGCCAGATCTGGCGCCGCGTCTCCTGCGGCCCGTGAACGACCGGCAGCATCGGAACCCCGACGCGCTCGTAATCGCGGCAACGATAGAGCGCCAGCGCCCAAAAATGCGGTGGTGTCCAAATGAAAATGATGAGGAACATCAGCACGCTTTCGATGCTGACACCCCCTGTCACCGCCGCCCAGCCGATCATCGGGGGGAAGGAGCCTGCGGCGCCGCCGATGACGATATTCTGCGGCGTAAGCCGCTTCAGCCACATCGTGTAGATGAAGATATAGAACCCGATGGTGATCGCGAGCAGAAGGCCGGCAGTCCAGTTCACGAGGACGCCAAGCGTCAGAATGGAGAAAAATGATAGTACTGTACCGAAGCTCAAAGCTTCGCCCGCCGTCACGCGGCCGCGCGGAATGGGCCGAGCGGCTGTGCGCGCCATGCGCGCGTCGATGTCCGCGTCATACCACATGTTGAGCGCCCCGGCGGCGCCGGCGCCGATGGTGATGGCAAGGAGCGCGATGATACCGAGGACAGGATGGATGGAACCCGGCGCCGCGACCATTCCGGTCAGCGCGGTGAACACCACGAGTGACATCACCCGCGGTTTGAGAAGCTCGAAGAAATCTCCGACGCTCGACTCCGTTACGGGGCCTGCGTGACCGATGTCGGCACCTGCTGGCGTTCCTTGCATTTCACTTACCCTGCTGATCAGACTTCCGACCCTTGTGGGGTCGTGCCGGATCTTGTCGTTTTTGCACCATCCCCCCCGGGGCCTTCGCCACGAGCGGACGTCTCCCTTACTCAACCCCGGCAGTGTAACGGGCGGAACAGTCGCTCCGCCCGTTGTCTGCATATCGTGGGCAACCTCAGTGGTGATCCGTTGCCTTGATCCGCGGCAGCGTTTCGAAGGAGTGGAATGGAGGCGGCGAAGACAGCGTCCACTCGAGCGTCGTTGCACCCGGACCCCACGGATTAGATAGGGCAGGCCGGCGAGCCATGAATGCCTGGAACACGCCGAAGATGAACACGAGGGTGCCCAGCGCGGTGATGTAAGAGCCGGCCGACGACACGCCGTTCCAGAATGCGAAGGCATCCGGATAGTCGACATAGCGGCGCGGCATGCCCGACAGACCGAGGAAGTGCTGCGGGAAGAACAGGATGTTGGCGCCGATGAAGGTCAGCCAGAAGTGCAGCTTGGCTACGGTTTCGTTGTACATGTAGCCCGACATCTTCGGGAACCAGTAGTACCAGCCCGCGAAGAGCGAGAAGACGGCTCCGAGCGACAGCACGTAATGGAAGTGCGCGACGACATAGTACGTGTCGTGCAGAGCGCGATCGACGCCGGCGTTCGACAGCATCACGCCAGTGACACCACCGACCGTGAAGAGGAAGATGAAGCCCAGCGCCCAGAGCATCGGCACTTTGAACTGGATGGAGCCGCCCCACATGGTGGCAATCCAGGAGAACACCTTCACACCCGTCGGAACGGCGATCACCATCGTGGCGAACACGAAGTAGGCCTGCGTGTTCACCGAGATGCCGGCGGCGTACATGTGGTGAGCCCACACGATGAAGCCGACGAGACCGATGGCGACCATGGCGTAGGCCATGCCCAGGTAGCCGAAGATCGGCTTGCGCGAGAACGTCGACACGATGTGGCTGACCATGCCGAAGCCCGGCAGGATCATGATGTAGACTTCAGGGTGTCCGAAGAACCAGAAAAGATGCTGGTAGAGAACCGGATCGCCGCCGCCCTGCGGATTGAAGAAGGCGGTGCCGAAGTTGCGGTCCGTCAGCAGCATCGTGATGGCGCCAGCGAGAACCGGCAGCGACAGCAGAAGCAGGAACGCCGTCACCAGCACCGACCAGGCGAACAGCGGCATCTTGTGCATGGTCATGCCAGGAGCACGCATGTTGAAGATGGTGGTGATGAAGTTGATGGCACCCAGGATCGAGGAAGCACCCGCGATGTGCAGCGACAGGATCGCGAGATCCATCGCCGGACCGGGGTGGCCCGAGGTCGATAGCGGAGCGTAGGCGGTCCAGCCCGTGCCCGCGCCGTAGCCGCCCGGAGGGCCTTCAACGAACAGCGAGAGGAGCAACAGCGCGAAGGCGGCCGGCAGCAGCCAGAACGAAATGTTGTTCATGCGCGGGAAGGCCATGTCCGGCGCACCGATCATCAGCGGTACGAGCCAGTTGCCGAAACCGCCGATCATGGCGGGCATCACCATGAAGAACACCATGATGAGGCCGTGGCTGGTGACGAACGCATTGTACATGTGGCCGTCGGCAAAATACTGCATGCCCGGCTCTTGCAGCTCCAGGCGCATGGCGATGGACAGCGCACCGCCTATGAGGCCCGCGAAGATGGCGAATGCCAGGTAGAGCGTGCCGATATCTTTGTGGTTCGTCGAGAACAGCCAGCGTTTCAAGCCGGTTGGCGTGTGATCGTGGCTATCATGAGCCGAAGTTGCTGTGCTTCCCATTGTGCGTTCGCCCTGTGAGTCCGTGTTCTGTTTGCCGGGTCGCGCCCGGTCCTGGTCCTGTGAAGCGCCGAGCGCAGATTATTTGGCGCCCGCCGCAGCGTCGGCGACGTGGCGCACACCGGCCTGCTCGAGCGCGGCCTGGCGCACGATGCCCTTGGCCTTTTCCAACAGTTCCTTGCGATGCTGCAGCAGCTCGCGGCGCTTCTCCTTGTCCTGCTCGGACTTGGCAGCGGCGGCAGCCTCGTTCGCCTCCTTCATGGCACCAGTCCAGGCGGCGTAGACGTCTTCCTTCACGACACGCACGGCGATCGGCATGAACGCATGATCCTTGCCGCAGAGCTCCGAGCACTGTCCGTAGAAAACACCCTCAATCGTCGGCTGGAACCACGTCGAAGTGATGCGGCCAGGAACGGCGTCGACCTTCGAGCCAAAGGAGGGGATGGTCCAGTTATGGATGACGCCGTCGGGCGCGGCCGTGATGAGCACGTTCACGACCTTGTTGACCGGAACGATCACCTCGTTGTCGACGGCGAGGTTGCGCGGCGCGTCAAGGCCCTCGGCGATCAGCGCCTGACGGCTCTCGTCGTCGAGCATGCGAGTCTCGAAGGAAAGCCCCAGATCCGGATAGGCGTGCTCCCAGTACCACTGGTGTCCGGTCGCCTTGAGCGTGACTTCGGCCTTCGGGTAGCTGTATTGGAAATTCAGGAGGCGGAAGGAGGGGATGGCGATGGCGACGAGAATGAGGATCGGGACGACGGTCCAGACGACCTCGAGCGTCGTGTTATGTGTGATCCGCGACGGCGTCGGATTGGCCCGCTCATTGAAGCGGTACATCACGTACAGCAGGAGCAGCATCACGAAGACGGTAATGGCAACGATGATGATGTTGACGAAATCGTGGAAGCGGTGGATCTCCTCGGCGACCGGCGAGGCCGCGCCCTGAAGACCCATTTCCCGCGGTGACGGCTGCCCCATTCCGGCCCATGCGACCGAGGCTCCGATCAACAGCATCGCAAATGCTGCGGCAGGCGCCGAGCAAAGCAGTCGTCTCAACATTCGTCCGCTCCCATAGTGCTGCTCGGCTCGTTGGCCGAGACCCTCCCCACGACAGGCGCTGTTTATGATCCAGTTCGCCCGCAACAAACGCGCCGGCGACTCAGGCCGCCTGACGCGGGACACAAGGTCCCCTCGTTCACTAAGAGCACAATCGACTTCCATGCCTCAAGTCAAGCTTAATGCGGCATTTCCACGCGTTGCGAGGCCTGAAAAAAACCTATTCGCCGCTTTGCCCTAACTGACTTATGTCAGTCCAAATTTTGGCCCGATTCCGGGAACACCACCAAACGGCGCATCGGGCCTTCACCGGTGCAGAATCTCAGGAGCACCGCGTGCAGAACATTGTCCGGGCTGACGGCGTTCAATGCCGCAGTGCATTAAGTCTGTCTGCGCGGGTCAGAGCGAACCTCTTGCGGGTGCTGATCGCTCTCGGCGCGCTCTCCATCGCGGGGCTTCCGGCAGCCGCCCAGGAGGGCACCGTCAAAGCGCAGCATGGCGATTGGCAGATTGTCTGTAAGGATCCCCCACCCGGCGCGAAGAACGAGGTGTGCGCGCTGGTGCAGAGCGTCACGGCCGAGGACAAGGACAACATCGGCCTTACGGTCTACTTCCAGAAATTCTCCAACGGCACCCGCGTGCTGCGCGTATTTGCCCCGCTCGGCATTCTGCTGCCGCCGGGACTAGGCCTGAAGATCGATGACAAGGACGTCGGCCACGCGCCGTTCCTGCGCTGCCATACCTTCGCCTGTTACGCGCAAGTGGTGGTGGAAGATCCGCTCATCGAGCAGTTGAAGAACGGCAAGACCGCAATCTTCATCATCTTCCAGGCCGAGGAAGCCGGCATCGGCATTCCGATTTCTCTCTCCGGCTTCAAAGAGGCGCTCGTCGAGCTGAAGTAATCAGCGCCAGCGCGCCAACACACACACCCCGACGGCATCACCCGTCCGCACTGACAGCAGGTGAAACGACAGTGGGCGCCGGGGCGCCCACGCCGGCGGCACGGTGCACCGCCTCAACTCCTCGTGTTTGTGCGCGGCCCAGTGGCGAGCCGGCTCAGGCGGCCTTGCGCTCGCGCTGCTGACGCGGAACCTCTTCGGCCACGTTGGGCTCCGGGAAGGCGATATAATCGCGGGCCGCCTCAGTTCCCCCCGAGGCAAGTGCAGCAACGTTCGGCGCCCCCAGAGCGGCAAGTGTGCGCGTTACGCGTGCAGCACTTTCCGTATAGTCCTCGCAGGCGGAGCGCCAGAACTGCGCCTGTGCGGCGAGCACATCCTGCGCTGTGCGACAGTAGGCAAGGCGACCCGGTATCTGCATGTAGGCCTGGGCACGGCGATTGAAGAAGCCAAGAATTTCAATCTGCGTGCGCGCCGCGCACTTGAGGAAAGGGTCGTACGCCTGACCGACAGCTTCAAGGCCGCCGAAGTACGTCTGAAAAGTAGAATGGGCAGTGGATTTTCCGCCGGCATCGGGTTTCGACGCGTGAGCAACCATGTGACGTCCTCCCTTGTGGACGGCCTGATTGCGGCGGGGGAGCCAGGCTGTAGGCCGTCTCCGTTGAGGGTTTGCAGCAACCCAACGAACAAAAGCTTAGCAGTCAAAACTGACAGCACGTTGACACAAATCAAAATCATGCACAGCGCACGAATCACATTGATCGCGCAAACGTTATTGTGTCATTGGCGCCGCAGGCAGTGGCGCCCGGGCGACATCCACCGTTGACACGGCCGCCTCAGTCCGCCCACTGTACTAATCTTGAGTTCGTTAATTAGCGTTCACCGCGTTTTTGCGTCAGGCCATGACGGGGTTTCATTTTTCAGGCGGCATCAAGGGCTGCGCTACGCGGGTTATTGCAACGCTCGCCGTCGGCACCCTTCCGCTTTGCTCGATCGCAATGGCCGATGAGCCCGCTCAAGCACCCTATGTTCCGGGATGGCGAGAGGTGTGGGGCGGCGCAGATGTTTCGAGCCACGCCTGGCTAATCTACTCAGGCATTACCGTCGCCCCCTACAGCAACGTCTACGAGGACGGACTACGCCTGCGCGTCACCGGCGGCTACGGCGGATACGTCTATGCGGGCGAACGGCGCACACAACAGCAGACCTTCAACGCCCGCACCGCCTATGCCGAGGGGCTCGTCGGCTATCAGAAACGGTTCGGTCCGTTCACCGCCAAGGGCTTCGTCGGCATCTCCGCCATCGAGCACAAGATCGAACCCTTCGATCCGGAAAACCCCGTGCAGGGCCAGAAATTCGGCCCAAAGCTCGCCGCCGAGATCTGGATCAACATCGGCGAGCAGGCATGGGGGCAGGCCGACGTCTCATGGACGTCCGCGCACAACACCTCGAGCGCCCGTCTTCGCACCGGCTACCGTATTTGGGGCGATGCCTCCATCGGTCTTGAAGGCGCCATTTATGCCAATGATCTGGGCGAGGACGTGCGGGCCGGCGTCTTCACCCGTTACGCGTGGCAGGGCGGCGAATTCTCGATCGCTGGCGGCTACGCGGGCCGCTTCCTCGAGGAGGCCGAAATGCTCCGCGACCCCTACACCACCGCCACCCTGCTCCTCCAGTTCTAGGAGCCGACGGTTGCTGGCTCTGCGCCCTCCCGAGGGGGCAGGCGGCCACGCGCAGACGCATTCGCGTTTTTCCAGCGAGATCAACACATAACCACTTCCTCGGGACGGGAGCCGGCCCGCGAAAAACCTGCAAGTCGGTGTCCGCAGGGGGCCCTAACGAGCCCGAGCGTCACTCTTTCGCTACGCCATCAGCGCGCCACGAAGCCATGCAAACAAAACGGTTGTTCGCTTTAAGGCGTGCCGCTACAAGACGCCCTTTCACAATTCATAAGTGTCCCGGCCCCGATGCCAAAGCTCAAGCCTGCCACCCAGCGCGCGCGGCGCGAGCACATCCTCGACGCCGCGGAAGTTTGCTTTGCGCGCAGCGGATTCCATCGCACGACCATGCAGGACATCTGCCGAGAGGCCGCCGTCAGCCCGGGGGCGCTCTACGTCTATTTCAGCTCGAAGGAAGACTTGATCGCCGGCCTCGTGGAGCGCGATCGCACAGAGTTCGCCGAGCGCTTCGACGAAGTCTCCGTCGCGAGCGACTTCATGCGCGCTCTGTCCGAGCTGGGCCGCCACTACTTTGAGGAAGACCCGCCGCACCGGCGCGTCCTCTGCCTCGAGATCGGCCTTGAATCGACGCGTAGCCCGAGGGTCGGCGAAATCTATCGTTCGGTCGACCGCTATGTGCAGGAAAGCTTCGAGGCGCTTTTCACTCGCCTTGCCGCAGAGGGACGCATCGCTCCTGACCTCGACATCCCGACGGTCACCAAGCTCTTCTCGTTGATCGGTGACGGAGTTTTCACGCGGCGCGCGGTCGATCCCGACTTCGACGCCGAGACGATAATCCCGGCAGCCCTCGCGCTGATCGGCAAGCTGCTCAACGTCGAGCCAGGCGGCGAGCAAACAAATACGGCCGCCGCCACGGATGCGGCCCATGGAAACGGGACGGGGGAGAAGAAGCGTCGATGAAGCGATTTCTTCTGGTCCTGCTCTTGCTCGGTGTCATGGGCGGGGGCGGCGTATTCCTTGCCCCGCTCGTCGCGCCGCAGGTAGCGCCATACCTTGCCGCGCTCGCCGATTGGCATGCTGGCCGCAAGGCACCCGACAAGACGCAGGAGGTCGCCTCGACACCGCCCCCTGCGGTCACCGTCGCAAAGACGCAACTCGCCGACTTCGTCGAGTTGGTCACCGTGACGGGCTCGCTCGTTCCGCGTGATGAGATCCTCGTCGCCCCCGAGGTAGAAGGCTTCCGCGTGCTGGAGCTTTTTGTTGACGAAGGGGACCGGGTGAAGAAGGGCGACGTGCTCGCCGTGCTCGTGCAGGAATCCCTTGACGCCCAGCTGGCCCAGAACGCCGCCGCCTTGGCGCGCGCTGAAGCAGCGATTGCACAAACGCGCAGCCAGATCGCCGAAGCGACGGCACGCCGTGCCGAGGCCGACGCCAACTTCGAGCGTGCAAAGCCGCTGAAGAATTCCGGCTATCTCTCCGGTTCCACTTACGATCAGCGCGAAGCTGCAGCAAAGAGCACCGCCGCTCAGCTGAAGGCCGCCGAGGACGGACTGCGCCTCGCCGAAGCCGAGAAGATGCAGGTGGAGGCCCAGCGGCGCGAGTTGCAGTGGCGGCGCACGAATACGAAGGTCACCGCCCCGGCCGATGGCCTCATCAGCCGCCGCACCGCACGCATCGGCGGCATGGCGTCCGGCGTTGGCGAGCCGATGTTCCGCATCATCTCCCGCAGCGAGGTCGAACTTGACGCGGAGGTGATCGAAACCGAAATCGGCAAGATCGCCATCGGCCAGAAAGCGCGCATCGACGTTGCAGGCGTCGGCCCTGTCGAGGGTACCGTCCGCCTCGTTTCGCCCGAGGTCGACAGACAAACACGTCTCGGCCGCGTGCGTGTGTTCCTCGGCGACGATCCGCGTCTGCGCATCGGATCATTCGCCCGCGGCACGATATCGACCGCCACGAGCCAGGGCCTCGCCATCCCCTCATCCGCGGCCATCTTCGATACCACCGGCGCGTTCGTTCAGGTCGTCCGCGACGGGCAAGTGGAGCGCCGTGACATCGAAACCGGTTTGATCGCCGGCGGCCTCGTAGAGGTGCGCAAGGGTCTTGCCGATGGCGACATCGTCGTAGCGCGCGCCGGCACCTTCCTGCGCAGCGGCGATCGGGTTCGCGCTGTGTTGCCCGACTCCAAGATCAGCGAGGCGAAATAATGCGCCTCAACATATCCGCGTGGTCGATCCGCCGGCCCGTGCCGGCGATCGTGCTGTTCTCGGTGCTGACGCTGCTCGGCCTCATCAGCTTCATGACGATGCCGGTCACGCGCTTTCCGAATATCGACATCCCGCTGATCTCGATCACTGTCGTGCAGTCCGGCGCCGCACCCGCCGAGCTGGAAAGTCAGGTGACCCGGGAAATCGAAGATGCGGTCGCCAACATTCCCGGCGTCAAGCACATCATGTCCACCGTCACCGATGGCGCATCGTCGACGGTCATCGAATTCCGGCTTGAAGTAAACCAGGACCGCGCCCTCAACGACGTAAAGGACGCGATCGACAAGATCCGCCTCGACCTGCCGCGCGACATCAACGAACCGATCGTACAGCGCATCGATGTCGAAGGACAGTCGATCCTCACCTTTGCGGCATCTTCGCCTGGCATGACGCTGGAGCAGCTCTCCTGGCACGTCGATGACGTGATAACTCGCGAACTGCAAGGCCTGAAAGGCGTTGGCCGCGTCGAGCGCATCGGCGGCGTCAAGCGCGAGATCCGCGTTCTGCTCAACCCGGACCGGCTGCTGGCATTTGGCATCACCGCGGCCGAGGTCAATAACCAGGTCCGGGCGACGAACGTCGATCTGGGCGGAGGCCGCGGCGAGGTCGGCGGCCAGGAGCAGGCGATCCGCACGCTGGCGGGAGCGCGCCAGGTCGAAGATCTCGCCAACACGCAGATTGTGCTTCCCGGAGGGCGCCAGGTGCGCCTTTCTGATCTCGGCCGCGTAATTGATGATTCAAGTGAGCAGCGCTCGTTCGCGCGCCTGAACGGCGAGCCCGTTGTCTCCTTTGGCGTGTTCCGTTCGAAGGGCGCGAGCGAGCTTTCCGTTTCCGACGTCGTCACAGCAAAGCTCGACGAGCTGCAAAAACGCAACCCGGACATTCGCCTCACCAAGATCGACGACGCGGTTGCCTATACGCGCGGCAATTATAAATCCGCGATGGAGACGCTGATCGAAGGCGCGGTGCTGGCCGTGCTCGTCGTGCTCGTCTTCCTGCGCAACATGCGCGCAACGCTCATCGCCGCGGTGGCGCTCCCGCTTTCCGCTATCCCAACATTCTGGGCGATGGAGTTGATGGGATTTTCTCTCAACCTCGTCAGCCTGCTCGGCATCACACTCGTCACCGGCATTCTCGTGGACGACGCGATCGTCGAGATCGAGAACATTGTGCGCCACATGCGCACCGGAAAGTCACCCTACCGCGCAGCCGTCGAGGCCGCCGACGAGATCGGCCTCGCGGTCATCGCCATCTCGCTTACCATCGTCGCAATCTTCTCGCCCGTGTCCTTCATGGGGGGCATTGCCGGACAGTATTTTCGTCAGTTCGGGCTCACCGTAGCTGTCGCGGTGCTCATCTCGTTGCTGGTCGCCCGCCTCATCACCCCAATGATGGCCGCCTATCTGATGCGTCCCGTGCGCGAGGAACACGAGGGCGACGGGTTCATCATGCGCGCCTATGTCGGGTTCTTGCGTGCGACTTTGCGCGTGCGCTACCTGACCCTCATCGCCGGCCTCGCGATGTTTGCCGGCTCGATCTACGCCACGACCCTTCTGCCAACCGGTTTCATGCCCGACGAGGACACCTCCCGCGTCGTCGTTTCCGTCGAACTGCCGCCTGGCGCAACCCTCGAAGACACCCGCATCACCACCGACCGCATGGTCAACTTGCTCCATACCATACCCGAGGTGCGCAGCGTGTTCGTGCTCGGCGGCTCGACGCCCACCGGGGGACTAGAGGTGCGAAAGGCGTCCCTGTTCGTCCACCTCGTGCCGAAGACGGAACGCGAGCTGCCGCAGAAATCACTGAAGACAATCATCTCGGCCAAGCTCGCCTCGGTGCCGGACACGCGCGCATGGTACGTCAACGAGCGCGGCGAACGCGAGCTTTCGTTCTCGATGCTTGCTCACGATGGCGAATTACTCGGCGATGCAGTGCGCAAGCTCGAAGGCGCACTACGCCAAGTGCCAGGCTTCATCAACGTCGCCGCCGATGCCGCCGTCGACCGGCCGGAGCTGCGCGTGGTGCCGAAATTCGATGCCGCCGCGCGCCTGGGCATAGCACCGAGCCGGATCGCCGAAACGATCCGCGTCGCCACCATCGGCGATATCGACGCGAACCTCGCCAAATTCAACGCTGGCGACCGTCTCGTGCCAATCCGCGTGCAGATCGAGGAAGATGCTCGCACTGACATGCAGCGTCTCAAGAACCTGCGCGTCACCAACTCGAACGGCACCGCCATACCGCTCGCAGCCATTGCTGACATCGACTTCGGACGCGGGCCGAGCTCCATCAATCGCTACGACCGCCAGCGCCGCGCCGTCATCGGCGTCGATCTCGAAAGCCGCTACGCAATGTCGGACGCGCGCGAGGCGTTTCTCAAGGTAGTCGAGAAAGAGAATCTGCCGGCAGGCGTGCGCCTTCAGGCGTCCGGTGATGCCGAGGTGCAGGATGAAGTCGCAACCGGCTTCATGACTGCCATGGGCACCGGCCTCATGATCGTGTTTGGCGTTCTAGTGCTGCTGTTCGGGAGCGTCGCGCAGCCGATCACCATTCTGCTATCGCTGCCTCTCTCGTTCGGCGGCGTTGTTCTGGCGCTGCTCGCCACCAACAACTCTGTCAGCATGCCGGTCTACATCGGGCTCCTCATGCTGATGGGCATCGTGACCAAGAACGCGATCATGCTCGTCGACTTTGCCGTCGAGGAGATCGCGCAAGGCGTCCCCCGCTTCGACGCCGTAATAGACGCCGGCCGTAAGCGCGCCCGTCCAATCATCATGACGACACTCGCAATGGCCGCCGGCATGGTGCCAAGTGCGCTTGCCCTCGGCGACGGCGGCGAGTTCCGTGCCCCCATGGCCATCGCGGTGATTGGCGGCCTGCTTGTCTCGACGGTCCTGTCGCTCGTATTCGTGCCCTCGTTCTTCACGGTGATGGACGATGTCGGCCACGGTGTGTGGTGGATCTTCGGCCGCTTTATCGGACCCACGGATGAGCCGCCGGAGTATACCGCTGCCCTAGCGGCAGAGCGGGGAGCAAAATCGGTTCATAACGCGCCCGCCGAATAGCACCCTTCCTTCGCACCTCCGTCAGACGGAGCGCGAGCGGAGGCTCACACAGCTCGCACAAACGCTTCAGCGCGCACCACAGATGCCTCAATTAAAAACGCGGACGCACCGATGGATGCGCCCGCGCTAAAACTTGCAGACTTGCCGGCGTCTTCCGCCTTACTTTGTGGAAGCCGTCGCGTCGTGCTTGAAGAAGACATCGACGCGCATCCCCGTCAGCAGCGGCGGTGCACCGTCGAGATCGACGATCGCTTCCAGAACCTCGACGTCATTGGGACGACGAGGACCGCGCGAAACGATGTTCGGCGGCGAGAGCGACTGCGCAATAGAGGAAACACGTCCCTCGAAGTCCTGATCCGGATAGGCGTCCGCACGCACAACGACGCGCTGGCCGACATGGATCTTCGCAGCGTCGCGCTCCTCGACCTCGGCTCGCACCTTCATGGTGGAAAGATCACCGAAAATGAGAAGCGTGTTTTCGGGAGACGGGGCAGCAACCTCGCCTTCCTTCGCAATGACGTTGAGAACGGTGCCGTCGAACGGCGCGCGGATGCGCGTATGCTCGACGCCTAGCTCGGCTCCGGAAAGCTCAGCGCGCGCAACCGAGAGCGCCGCTTCGAGACGCGTCGGTAGCGGCATACCGGACTTATCGGTCACGGTCTTGAGATTGGTGCGCTCGGTCGTGAGCTTCTTACGAGCATCTTCGAGCTTCGTACGGGCAGCATCGACGGCTTCCTGCGGACCGCTCTTGGTACGGCGCTCCTCGACGGCGTCGTCGTATTCCTTCTGAGCGGCGAACACGGCACGCTCGGCGGAGGCAACAGCATCCTCCGCATTGCGGCGCTCGAGCTGCAAACCGCGGGCATCCTCCTCGTTCCGCTCGCGCACCCGCACCTGTTCTTCGGCGTGGGCTGCCGCAACCTTGGTCATCGCGTCTTCGTCATCGAGACGGATGAGCAGATCGCCGGCCTTCGCGCTGTCGTTGATGGCCACCGCCAGGTTGACCATGCGGCCCGGAACGGTCGCTGTGATCCTGACTTCTCCGCTCTTGGGCTCAACGCGCCCCGTAGCCGACGCAGCCCAGGTTGGGCGCATTGCTGCAGCGGTAACGGTATCCGATTTTGACTTCTTGGCACTTTCATCCGTCGACGTATGCGCGACCTGCTCGCCGAGCGGGCCCCAGCTGACACGATTGACGTAGATACCGACGGCGACCGCCAGAATGCCGGCGATCGCCAGAGTAACGACCGTTGGATTGACCTTTTTAAGCATGGGCCTTCCGTCTCTTTGTAAGATCTGCAATCTCTGGAGCGTCGAGGCCCTCAGGCCGGCGTTCCTCGCCGACGATCCGTCCATCTTCAATGCGCACAACGCGATCCGCATAGCTCAGCGTGCGCGGATCGTGAGTGACTGCGAGCACGCTGCGATGCTGTTCCTTTGCGATGCGCGCGAGTAGCGCCATCACCGCATGGCCGTTCTCGCCGTCGAGAGCTGCCGTCGGCTCGTCCGCGAGAACGATGGACGGCGAGGATGCGATGGCACGCGCCACCGCAACGCGCTGCTGCTCACCGCCCGACAGGTTCCCGGGATAGCTCTTGAGGCGATAAGCGAGACCGACGTCGCGCAAAACCTCCTCGGAGCGGTTGGCAGCCGCGAAGCCCTTCTGGCCGCGCACATCGAGCGCGATGCGCACGTTCTCAAGTGCCGTGAGCGTGGGAAATAGATTGTAGGACTGGAAGATGAAGCCCATGTGCTTGCGCCGCAGATCGGCCAGCTCTTCGGAGTTGAGACGATCCGTCGACGTCCCGGCAACGCGCAGCGTGCCTGACGTTGGCGAGAGGATACATCCGAGAATCGACAACAGCGTTGTCTTGCCGGAGCCCGAGGGGCCCATCAGCAAGGTGAGTTCGCCCGGGATGAGTTTGATAGACGCGCCCTTTACAGCGCGCACCTTGCCGGCTCCCGAGCCGAGCTCCTTGACGATGTCGATCGCTTCGAGGACGGGCTGAGGCTGGTCGCTCATCTGTTGAACACCACTGCAGGATCGATCTTCGTGACCTTTACGATCGCCGAAAGGGCCGAGATGGCGCACATGCCCACTGTCAGCGTGAATAGCCAGAATGCTAGGCCCGGCGTCATCACCATGGGCAAGGCGGTGTTGTGACTTAGAACGAGTATTATTAGCGCAATGGAAATGCCGAGGGCGTAGCCGACAACGGCGCTGATGCCAGCCTGAGCCAGGATAACTTTGTAAATATATCCCGACGATGACCCGAGCGCACGCAGCGTCGCGAACTCGCCCAAGTGATCCTTCGTGCTGGAGTAGAGGGTCTGGGCGACGATCACCGTCCCGACGAGGCTTCCGAGCAGCGCGCCACCGATGAGGGCAACGCCGGCGCCCGTACGGAACAGCCACTGCTTGAGACTGCGGTCGCGGAACTCGGCCTGCGTCAGCACCTCGGCGCCATCGAGGCGCCCCTCCAGCTCATGCTGCACTTTCTTGATGTCGGCCCCTGGCACGGTCTGCACGAGGTAGAATGTCGTACCGTCACTGTCGCCGAAGAGACTGCGGGCCCGGTTCAGCGTCGTATAGGTATAGGGCGACTGTGTGAACGAGCGGACGCCGTCCGTAATGGCGCGCACGCGGACGCGGCCGTTGGCGATTTGGGCGGTGTCGCCGATCCCCTTGATGCCGAGCTCATTGAAATAGGTGCGGTCTACGGCAACGGCTTCCGGTGCTTTGATGTCTTCCCAGGTACCTTCGACGAGGTTGAACGGCTCGAGCCCACCGTCCTCTGCGTCGGAGCCGACGATCACCACGCGGGTTGAACCGCCCTCGGGCTTGCGCCATTCGGCAAAGCGCACGATCAGCGGGATCACGGCCTTGACGCCCGGCGTCGCCAGGGCCTGGTGGCGCTCACGCGAGGTAAGCAGCATGCCGCCATCCTCGAAGCTCTTGGCGCCGTACACGGTGATCCACAGATCGGCCTTCGCATGATCGATATTGGCGGTGATCATGTTGCTGGCGCCCAGGTAGAGCCCGAGCTGCACCGCAACGAGAACGATCGAGAACAGAATTCCAACAAGCGTAACCGCGAGACGGATGCGGTCGTGAAAGAGATTGCGAAAGGCAAGCGTCAAGATCATTGATCGGTTCCGCACTGAGTTGGACTAGCGATCGGCCGAAAGCCGACACAGCAGCGCGCGCCGCTGGTATCCCGCCAACTTGGCCTCGAAAAGGCAAACTCATGCTTAAGAGTTGCCTAAGTATAACGCCAAAGCGCTCCATTAAGATACGTGGATGGCTTTAAGCACTCCCACGGGGCGTTAACGCGAAGAGGTCAAGAAAGGGGTAAGATCGAACGATCAAGGAAAGATTTTTTATACCTTGATCGGCTCCAGATCCGCGGAGGCTGGTCCTCCGTCCGACATTCCGCCGCTTTCAAAGCCTGCTTGCAATCGCATTATCTCGCATAATAACGGTGATACCGCCATGCGTCATGATCTTCCCTACCGGGTAGGCCTGAAAATCCTGGCCGGCGCTATGGTTACAGGCCTTTTTATCGGTGCAGGCACCGCCTCCGCTGCCCCTCCGTTGGAGACGGGAGTCTGGATCAATCACACAGGTAAAGGCGCCGTCGAAATCCGCCCCTGCGACGACGCCGGCCGCGGAGCCAACCAGCTCTGCGGGTACATCGTCTGGCTCAAGGAGCCCACCAACAAGCGCGGTGAGCCACTGACCGACGGTTACAACCGAGACCCCTCGAAACGCAAGCGCACCATCTGCGGACTGCCTGTGCTCGGCGCCCTCCAGAGGATCGACGGAGGCTGGGATAACGGCTGGGTCTACGACCCCGAGCAGGGCTCGTCCTTCGACGCGGCCATCCAGCTCACCGCGCGCGACAAGCTGGTCCTCACGGGCTACAAAGGCGTGAAATTCTTCTCGAAATCCTTCACTTGGCGTCGGGCCCCGCCCGATCTGCCCCGGTGCGACGGCGAAGCGCGCGAAGCCAAGGCTCCAGCCGCGACGCAGGTAGCGCGCAAGCCGACGGAGACGGGCTCAGTACCCTTCAAGGTGCCGCGGCCGGTACCCGCGGTGCGTCCCAAGGTGATAGATTGAATGAGAAGCCTGTTGGCTGGCCCCCCTCCAGTCGCCATCCGGGTGCGGGGCAACGGTTGAGCGAACGCAGCGACGCAAGACGGTGCCTGCATGAAACGAAAAGCCCGGCAAATGCCGGGCTTTCTTCATTCAGGTGAGCCGAGGATGCTCATCAAGGCGTTGCGCCGCGTCCCTCGCCCCTATGGGTATCGGTCCCCGCAACGAGCGCCTCTTCGGCGCGAAGCTTGTCGAGACGCGTCGTCAGGCGCGCAGCAAACTCCTTCACGCGCTCCATCACCAGCGGACGCTGACGGTCGAGCGTCACCATGTGATAGCAGTCGTCCAGCACGCAGGTCTCGACGATGCCCGCCAGCTTGCGCTGAAGCAGCATGGCATTGCGCAGATCGCTCTGGTCGTCATGGCGCGGATGAAAGACCAACGCATGCTGCTTGATCGTGCCCAGCAGCGGCTTCACGTTGCTCACGAGCCGGCGGAACTCGTACACGAGACCGCCGCCGCGAGAAAATAGATCTTCGATAGAGCTGGCGTCGGACTGCACTGTGTCGAGGATGAAGTTCCGCAGCCGATCGTCCTTGATGCCGTGCGGCATGCGGGCCCGGAACGTGAAGAGACGCGCCGTCCACTTCTGCTGCACCAGACGGAACAGGTTGAGATGCCACGGGATCGCCCAGCCATTCGGCCAGAACGTCGGCGAGAAAAGCATCAGGCCATGAATCTTTTCCGGACGAAGGGCGGCAAGACGCAGCGAAAGCATGCTACCCGCCGACATACCGCCGACGATGACCGCATCGCAGTGCTTCATCAGCTCATCGTGAGCCTCTTCGAGGGCCGCATACCAGTCACGCCACGTCGACAGTCCTGAGACGTCGGTTCCGCCGGCAAGACCGGGAAGCAGCGGGCAATAAACCGTGTAGCCAAGCTGGGCCAGCGTGTGTGCGACGAACTTCAGCTCGATCGGAGAGCCGCCCAGACTATGGACGAGCAGCACGCCATTACGACCCCCGGGGACATAAATACTGCCCCAAGTCGCCTTCAATTTATCGCTGTTTTTCATCGTGGTAACTGAACTCGCTCGCTTACTAGACGAAGCCAATCGAACCCCACCAAGCTCCGACCCGCGCGAGGTAGTCCGCGCTGGTCCGAACCTTGTCGCTGAAACTCTCTCTTTTTCGTTTCCTCAATCGAGAGTCGATCGCATTCGATCGCCAGCCCGACGTCTCTGGGATAAGCCGTCGCTTTGGATGAGGCCCCGTACCCGCACTGTACGAGAAGGAATGGAACCCCCTCACTGACCGGAACGGCCCTGAAGTTCGATTGGTCACCTTGCCGCAGTCTGCAACCCGCTCCGGTTGTTTTCCCGTTCCCGAAATGTAGGCAGCCACCTCTTGCAACAAACCCCTTGTTGCGCAGATGCCTGCAGGCAAGGTCCAATACTCGGGGGCTTGGGGCGAAAACAAGGCGAATCCGTGACCTTCCGTCTGCCACCTCAGGGGGAGAAAGCTCCGCCCATTGGTAGTGAGATTACGCCCCCCTTGTTTGAGTTGCAGAGGATATAAAGCCTTTGAAAATCACCACTTCTCGAAATGCCGGTGTGGCGTTGAAGCGGCCCCTCAATGGAGACGATTTCGAATTGACGCGGCCCAAGCTTGATTAAAGTTTCAACCGTATGTTGTGCCGCCGCCACATTTGTGGCGCCGGAAAGATTCTCAAATGAGATATGACGCCGAGAGCACGCCCCCGCTCCGAGTTGGCCGTGAATGCTCCCGCAGAGTTCGCAATTCTGCAGCGCTGAAAGAATTTGTGATCCGTCGAACACACCCATTTGCCGGGCTCCGCACGCTTCAGGTGGGTATTCCGCTGCCCGAGCGCGCATCCGGCCGCCCGGAAGCCGGACTTGAGGTCGGGAACGAGGGAAGTCTGATCGCCTACCCAGCCCGCCGACCAAGTGTGGCGCCGTCGGTCGGCGATCAAAACCTTATAAAGCGATCGAAGCGGGGCCGGCGGGGGAAGTCCCAGTGCGCGGGTCAAACCCCAGGGAGCATCGAAAAACGGCTGATCCAGATCGGCCACCGAGGATGCAGCACCCAGCTGCGCCCACTACGCTTGCTCCCACCCTGCCGTAACCCGCCCTGCTCCTGCTATACGAGCTATCCCCGCCGAAGCGATTGTCACGTTACGAGCGCAATCGACACTCCATAGTGTGTGGTGCTTAGATGGTTGACGCGCGTGCCGGCGGGAGCGGCGGGCGCTGCAGACCGAAGGACACCGCCGCGTTGCTCGCATCCGTTCGCCGCCCGCTCGCCCTTCTGCTCAGCCTAGCAATCGCCACCGGACAGGTCGCGCCTACCTTCGCGCAGCCGCTATCCCGTGCCGACTACGAAGCCTGCCAGGCCCGCGATGAGGGAGCATTCCGTACCGCCATCCAGGGCATCACCGTGCGCGCGCTGCAGGCGGGCATCGCCACAGTCGATTACCGTGCCGCCGTCGGGGACGAATGGCGTCGCATCGGCATGGACGACATCATCGACAAGCGCGTCGACCTAGCCGTCGAGGAGGTGCGGCGCGAGACGAGCTGGGCGAACCTGTTGCAATCCCTTGCCAACCAGCAAAAGGCCCAGGAGCTGGCCACGGCGGTGGCCGAGCGCGTTTATCGCTCCGATGCCATGAAAGGCGCCATCGAGCAGCTCGCCGCTGGCGTCGGCACGCAGATCGGCAAGCAAATGGAGTTCGCCACGGAGGATGCGGCAGAGCCTGCGCTTGCCTGCCTCCAGGCGTTCGTCGGCACCCGCTACGGTGAAACCGCAGCCCGTGCCGTAATGGGGGATGCCGGGCGCACCGCCAATATCGACCCCGGTAAAGGCACAGCGGAAATGTCTGCAGGCGCCGTACTCCGCGAGTCGAGCAGCGGTATCGCAGGTGCGGCGGTATTGTTGATGCGCCGTCAGCTCGCCAATATGGCGGGGCGCATTGGACAGCGTATCGTCGGCAGCGTGCTTGCACGGCTCGTGTCGGTCGTCGCCGGTGGCGTTGGCCTCGTGCTCATTGCCAAAGATATCTGGGATCTGCGCAATGGCGTCCTGCCCATCATCGCCACGGAGATGAAGTCGGCCGAGATCAAGGCCAAGGTTCAGGAGGAGCTGGCGCAATCCTTCTCGGAGCAGATTGCCGGCCACATCCACGAGATCGGTGCCTCGACCGCTGACCGCATCGTCGAGATCTGGCGCGACTTCCGCAGCGCCCACGCCGAAGCACTCAGCCTTGCCGAGCGCAACGAGCGCTTCCGCACCTTCCTGGATTCCTTGGCGCCCTCCGCCTTGGCACGCCTCGACGAGGTCGTATCACTCGTGCTGGGTGCCGAGGGCGAAGCGGGGCTGTTGCGGCGTCTCGAGAATGGCACGCTCACCACTGCCGTTAATGTTTTACCCCCGCCAGCGATGGAGATCGCACGCCAGACCCGCTCGATAGACGCCGGGCTGAAATGGTCGGCGCTCGCGGGGGACGACCTGCCGAGGGTGGTCGAGCTCAGTCTCTACCGCCGCGTCCAGCCGGACGAGCTAAGCCGCCCAACGCTGCTACGCCTCCTGGCGCTCAACGACCCGCTCGCAACCGTGCGCCTCGCCTCGCTAGACCGCAGTGCGCGCGACACGCTGCTCGAGCTGAAGGATACCGATCTCAAGGGCCTTGCACGCGGCCTCACTGAACAGGAGCTCTCCAGCCTGTCGCGCTACCTCACCGGCCTGAAGCCGGGCCCGCGTGAACGCGTGCTACAGACCGTCGCCGCTGACCCCGCGAAGATCCATGCGCTGTCTTCGGAGCGCGTCCGCATGGCGGTCGTCGCGAGCGCCGATCAATCGGCGGCTGTCGACATGATGCTCCGCTCAGGCGCGATCCTCGACCCGCAGGCCATCGAGGATCTCCGCCTCGTTATGGACGGCCGCGTCAGTCCCATCCTCCTTTGGGAGAAGCACCCGGCAATCGTCATTGGCTTCGCGCTCCTGGGGCTAATCTTGCTGCTACTGTTACGGCGTTTACTCTTCGCGCGGCCGCGCAACCGCGCACCGGCATGACCGGCGAACGCCATCCCCAGTAATGTTCGCGCTCGAGTGCCATCCCGAGTTGCCCCTGCTATAAGCCCACCGGGGAGCGGTCGAATCAGGATCGGCCCACGGCGATGATCCATGCCGGGTCTACGCGCAAAGAGAACTGAGGGGAGTTCGGAATATGGGACTGAAAGCGCCAGGCATCCTGACGTTCATGATCTCTGTCATTCTTACCGTGACCGTGCTGATCATTAAATTTTTCGGAGCCGAGATTCCCCTGATCACAGGCAACGAGTTCTGGGCCCTCCTGCTGGCGCAGATCATACTCATTTTTGGTTGCATTATGCGCGGTCTTTAGAACGTTTCTCGTTACACGGAATTTATGTGCGTTTCTGTCGCGCGGCACTCAGCGCTCTGGCATCAGAGTGGTCGATCGACAATCACTTCCAGCATGAAATGGAACCTCCATCAGTTCGATCCATACGCAGATCGCGTGCGTCGCTCCTCGCGCGAGATCATCGTCGCCGCCGTGTTGACGGTGGCGGCGTTTGCGTTCCTGCTGGCAGCTATGCTGGGCGGGGCAGTGATCAGCGATCCCAAAGTCGGAGTGATCGCATCCGAGCGTATCGTCATAAAGTAGACGCGCCGCGTCGGCACGCAGCTCGGCGCGTCGACGGTCTAGGTTGCGTCGACACGCTGCGCGCGCATCAGGCCGCGCACTGAATTTCCTAAGAACACGACATCGGCATTATCGAGATCGGCAAGCGTGAGCAGGGCCTCGCGTGCTCGGCCCTCGGCCAGCAACTCTGCGCGCAGCGTCCCCGGCAACAGACCGGCCGGAAGTGCCGGAGTAATGAGCTCGCCATCGCGTTCAATGAAGATCGTTGTGCGAGAACCTTCCGCGAGCTCACCGCGCTCGTTGAGATAGATCACCTCATCGGTGCCGAGCCGATCGGCATACTCCTGCCATTCGCGATCGTAGAGTTCGCGCCGCGTTGTCTTGTGGAACAGGAACAAATCGCTGCTGTCGACGCGCGATGAGGAAACTGCAAAGCGCATGACGGCCGAGGGGTCAGCCGGCGCGAGCGGCGTCGTCGTGACGGTAATCTCGCCATCTTCGGTAAGCAGAAGCCGCACACGCTGGCGGTTGCCTTCGCCTGCATCCTTCACAGTCTTCCGCAGCGCACTCTCCGCTTCTTCAGCGTCATATGCGAACGCGAAATACCGCGCCGAGTTGGCAAGCCGCGCCATGTGCCGGTCGAAGAGAACGAAGCCGCCCTGAGCCGGATCGTAGAGCAGCGTCTCGATCAGCTCGAAACGCTTCACGGGGTCCGTGAGGAACTTCATTTTCAGGAGGCACTCGGCGTATTCCTTCGGCCCCTGAGAATCGAAGACGACGCCGGAGCCGATGCCCATTTCGCCGTCCGAGTTACGGGAGATCACCGCCGTACGGATCGCCACGTTGAAGAGCGAACGCCCCTCGGGCGAGATGTAGCCGATGGCCCCGCAGTAGACGCCTCGCGGCTCGGTCTCCAACTGGCGGATCAGCTCCATCGCGCGGATCTTCGGCGCCCCGATCACCGAGCCCGGCGGAAAGATGCCGCGCAAAAGTTCGCCCGTGCCGATGTCCTTCAAGAGCGTCGCCCGCACACCCGACGTCATCTGGTGCAGCGTCTTATAGGTCTCGACCGTGAAAAGGTCCGTCACCTCTACGCTGCCAACCTCGGCAATGCGGCCGAGGTCGTTGCGCATCAGATCGACGATCATCAGATTCTCGGCGCGCTGCTTCACATCGCCCGCAAGCTGCAGTTTCGCCAGCGTGTCGGCCTCCTCGGTCCCAGCGCGCGGTGCCGTGCCTTTCATCGGCCGCGTGAAGATCGTTCGGCCGTCCTGCTCGATGAACAGCTCCGGTGAAGCCGACAGCACCGTGACCTCACCGGTATCGACGATACCACCGTAGGCCACGCGCTGCTTCTGGCGCAGATCGAGGAAGAACGTGAGCGGCGAGCCCGAAAGCTTGAAGCGCGCCTTGAACGTGAGGTTGAGCTGGTAGATGTCCCCCGCGCGGATCTTCTCGATCACCTGATCGAAGCGCTCAATGTATTGGCTCTCGTCCCACGCCAGTTTCACGTCGGTGAAATGGAATGAGCCCGAGCGCGTGTGTGTCGCCAGCCAGTGCTCCACCTCCGCGCTCGTCATCTCCACCGGAGCACGGTAAAGGCCGATCCAAAGCAGCGGTACGTTGCGCCGCTCCGGCATCAGTGGAGCGAGCTTCGGCTCCAGCACATAGCCGAGTTCATAGGCGAAGAAACCCGCCGCGTGGAGCCCGCTCGCAACCCCGGCCTCGATGCGGGCGAGCGCGCCCGGCACTTCCTCCGGCGTTGAAGCGGAGATGATGTCCAGGGGCTCAGAGAACAGGAGCGAAGGCGCCCCGCTCCCGGAGTTGTTGTCGAGCAAAACGAACGTTTGCGAAAGTGCCGCGGCTTCCTCTGTGGGATGCCCCTGGCCTTCGCGCCCAGAGTGCGCAGTCATTCGCCCTTGTATCCTGCGAGTGAAAAGAACGACACACGCCTGTGTGCATTTGCCCCGGCGGGCAGCACACGATCGGCGATTTTTTCGACGCTCGTGAACGCGGCTGGCGCCGGCCCGGGCCCGTCACCCACACGCACGAGCAGCACCGGCGAAGGTGTTGATGGGGTGAACGGTCGCGTCATCTCGAAGTGGTCATGCGGTGCGCCTTGGCGCCAGGCGAGTATAGGTGTCGGCTCGTCCTGCAGATAGTAGAGCAATTCGGCGGTGATAGCCCTGTCGTCGCTGAGAAGCGCCGCAAACGGCTCGCCGGCGGCCGCAGCTGCGGCGAGCTCCGCTCGGGTTGCCTCGGCCACTTCCCGCCAGCCAAGCGTGCGTGCGAACGGATCTGGCTTCAGCGGCAACGGGAGGCGACCCGCAGTCGCGGTGCCGAAGATGAGCAGCGCCAGCACCACCGCATGCAGCGCGAATGAGGCCTTCAGCCATCCCCAGTCGCCGTCGCGAACCATGGTCGCAATGACCAGCACGCTCGCCGCGACATAAGCGGGCGCTGCCCAATTGGCGTGGGCACGCGAAAGGAATGCCTGCACGAGGATCACGGCGATGATCGGCAGCGAGAACGCCAGCAACAAGCGGTCCGGATCGCCGATACCCTTTCGGGCGCGCCACGCAATCACTAAAAGGCCAGCGAACAGGATGGGCCCGAATACCCCAAACTGCGCACCGAAAAACTCCAATGCCTTGTTGGGATGCAGCAGCGACCCGCCCCAGTTGGCGTTGTCCGCCGTGTGCGAGAAGGTTGCAAAACTGTTGGTGTAGTTCCAGACGAGGTTCGGCACGATCATCGAGACGCCGACTGTCAGCGCCAGATAGAGCCGCCAGTCCCGCAACAGCGCCCGCCGCTCGGGGGCAAAGTACAAATAGACGCCTGCGCACACGATGAACCACACCATCGCGTATTTGGCATTGAGCCCCGCGCCGAACGCGACGCCCAGCAGCAGCGCCGGCCAGACCTTGTCGGTCGTCGGCAGCGCTGTAAAACCGACGAGCGCAAGCGCCCAGCACAGCAGCAGTGGCACGTCGGTCGAGATGATCCCTGCCGACAGTGAAACGCCGGGCAGCGTGGCGAACGCGAGCGCCGACAGCGCTCCGATGCGCCTGTCATACAGCCGGCTCCCGAGCCAGAACACCACCAGCGCCGTCGCCGTGTGCAAGAGCGGCGAGGGCAGGCGCACGCACGTCTCGCCGGCCCCGCAAGCAGTCGTGGCCGCGCCGATGATCCACGCGATAAGCGGAGGCTTCGAGAAATAGCCGAGCGCCGGATCAACGCTCCACGCCCAATACTGGGCTTCGTCGAAGAAGAGATCGGTAGCATTCACGTAAAGCGCGGCAAGGCGCAGACACAGCAGCCCGGTGAGCCCTGCGATGAGCAGCAGGGCCCAGTTGAAATCACGGCTGCGGTCCATGTGACCCGTGGCGACTGGCATTGCCCACCCTGAGGAAGTGCTGGGAACGGCGGCCGGCGGGCCAAAGGCCGCCGCCGGCCCATTTACAGGCTCAGAGCCCCCCCGTGAAGATGCTGCCGCCGTTATCTCGCCGCATCATCGCAAGTGTGGGGATATTCAAGCACTTGGCCGTGGAGAGCGCGCGCGATGAGGTTTATCTCAGCGTGACCGATTCTGTTGCTTTTGCGCCGCCTGAAGTGCCTTCGGTGTGGAATTTACTAGCTTGGAAGACTTCGCCCAAGACTGGTATCTTTCGGCCCGCCAAGGGGCTAAATGGGGGCGTCGCGGCGAGTCCTGGTGGGATAGGGGCACTTGATGCGCGTCACCGTAGTCATTCCAGCGCTCAATGAGGCGGGCAACATCGGTCGCCTTATCGAGGAGACGTATGCGGCGGTTCCCCCCCAGCGTCTCGCAGAGGTTATCGTAGTCGACGACGCCAGCACCGATGCCACACCCGTCGAAATCAAAGCGCTCGTCAACTCGGGTAGATTTCGTGGCCTGCGCTATCTGCGCCACGCCCAGCGCAGTGGCCAAAGCTGCGCGCTGCGCTCGGGCGTGCTGATCGCCACGAGCTCCATCATCGCCACCATGGATGGCGACGGACAGAACGACCCAAAGGATATTCCGCGCCTGCTCGCGGCGCTTGGAACTCCAGGCGGCGATGGACCCGCACTCGTCAACGGCTGGCGCAAGGACCGCAAGGATACCGGCTCCAAGCGTTGGGCATCGCGCGCGGCCAATTGGATCCGCGACGCCGTTCTGAAGGACGACTGTCCCGACACCGGCTGCGGCATCAAAGTCTACTGGCGCGAGGTTTTCCTGCGCCTGCCATTCTTCACCAGCATGCACCGCTACATGCCGGCGCTCTTCCAGACCTATGGCCATGAAGTCGCGTATGTTCCGGTAAACGACCGGCCTCGACAGGCGGGCGTTTCGAAGTACAACAACCTCAACCGAGCCCTCGTCGGCCTCTATGACCTCGTCGGCGTGAGCTGGCTGCGCAAACGCACGAAGGTGCCGGTCATCGTCGACCATCATCCGGCGGTGCATACGGTGGCGGACATCGCCCCTCGCCTCGAAACCGCGAACGACGAAGACGGCACGCGCACGGCGTCCGAAAAAAGCTGAACGGCAGTATCAGAGCATCCGCTTCGGAACGGTAACCCATGGATCATCTCCACAGCCTCCTCGCGATGCTCAGCCAATGGTGGGCATCGACGCCGGTAAACGAAAAGATGTGGCTCGGCGTTGGCTTCTTCGCTCAGCTCATGTTCTCCATGCGCTTCATCGTGCAATGGATCGCCAGCGAGCGCGCCCGCCGCTCCATCGTGCCGGAAACCTTCTGGTACTTCAGCCTCATCGGCGGCGCGATGCTACTGGCCTATGCCGTCTACCGCCTCGATCCGGTCTTCATGCTGGGACAAGCGATGGGCCTCGTGATCTACAGCCGCAACATCTACTTCATCCGCTCGCACAATAAGAAGGAAGCGGCCGAGGCAGCAGCAGCGGGCGCGGCGCCGAGCGCGCATTAGCGGCGATACGCGATCACTGCCAGCTCCTCCCAGCGGTTTGTCAGCCGTTGCTGTCGCGCGCATTTTTTTTCGTGCCGCTTTTTGCACATCCTTCTACCCAGCGGACCACCACGAGGATGACCGTCGCCAGCACAGTCGCCATCACTGCGACGATGCCGTAGCCCACGCCGCAGGCCACCCCGATCGCACCGGCGAGCCACATCCCTGCACCCGTCGTCAGCCCTTTCACATCCCTGCCAGACCGGAAGATCGCCCCGGCGGCGAGAAACGCCACACCCGCCGTTACCGCCTCGATCACACGGATGGGATCGGAACGCCCGCCGCCCTCGCGCGCCACATCGGCATGCAGCTCAAGCGCGATGACGGTGAACAGCGCCGCCGCGAGCGCTGTCAGCATGTGCGTGCGCAGGCCCGCGGGCCGGTCGAGCCACTCCCTGTCGAATCCAATGATCCCGCCGAGTGCGACAGCAAGCAGCATGCGGGCGGCAATGATGCCTTCCGAGAGTTCAGTATTCGACGGGTCGAACATGTTCAGATTGACCATGGCAACGCACTTCAAGCGCACCCCACTGTGGGCCCCAGCGCGGGTGCGGCTCTTAGTTAAACGTCAATTCGAGCCGAAGGTTGCGGATAGCGCGCACTGCAGGCTTCACAGCCGCGAAAATTATGCTATAAGCCGCAAATCGAAGCCGCTCGGTGACGGGCGGCTTTTCTTGTCGCCGCTGTTATGCGCGGCGGCCGTTCCCCGGATGCTGGTTTATGGCTTCCCTGGGAGCACGCGTTGGTGACGCGGGGTGGAGCAGCCCGGTAGCTCGTCAGGCTCATAACCTGAAGGTCGTAGGTTCAAATCCTGCCCCCGCAACCAATGCATTCATACGAATTAAGTCAGCACTATCAGCCATCAGAGCAGCCAGTTGGCCATGCACGACGAGTGAGACGGCGCCACCGCCGCGCTTGTCGGTGGGTGCGCCATCAGGCGTAACGACCACACGGTCGATAAGCGCGCGCAGCGCTTCGCGTGCGAGCTTCCTCGCATCCACTTGCCCTGCCTCACGTACCCGCGCTGCGTCAACCGCGCGACCGCGGTTGCCCTGGTGTTCGCGGATGCGTCCGTTTCGGAAAGCAACCTCCCTGCCCGGCAACGCATCATCGGGGCGGCGCACTGCACTCCATAGGTCGCTGACGGCGCTGCGATAGCGAACAATGGCAGCCGGATGCAGCTCGATCTTCTGCTCGGGCACAGCTTCGAGAGCCGCGACAACTTCAGCCTGTCGGCGTTCTGTTGCGTGCATGTCGTCTAGAATCAATTGTGGCGGCTGCTCCCCCTTTTGAAAGTGCGACTTCGCCAGCTTGAGCATGGCCTGCAGTTCGCGACCGATGTCCTGCAGCTCTTTTTCAAGCACCCGGCGCTTTTTATTTTCGTCCTCGCGAAGCCGAGCCATTTCTTCTCTCGCTGCCGTCAGCGCGCGCTCGACAAGCTCCGGCGACAGAAGCCGGTTCCGCACAGCCGAGATCACGCGCGCCTCGACCTCGCCCATCGACACCATGCGCTTATTCGAGCAAACGCCAGAACGCGCCTCGATGCACTGCGCTCGGTCATCACGCACGATGTGGAGTGCGCCCCCACAACACCCGCACCGCAGCAACCCACTAAGCAACCGCGGTGGCTTGCGTGTCATGTGCCCGGCTTGCTTGGCCGCCTTGTGCTCGGTGCTTCGTGCGGCAAGGCGCTTCTGCACCTTCACCCATGTCGCCTCGTCGACAATGCGCAATTCAGGCATGGGCTGCCTAACCCACTGAGACGGTTCATTGTGGCGCGAGAGCCGACGATCTGTGTCAGGTGACTTCACGTACTCGTGGCGACCGAAGACGCACACACCCCGGTACAGCTCGTTACGCAGTACGCCGGTTTTATCCCTGGCACCGCCGATGATTGTGTTTGCACGCCACGTCCTGCCCCTCGGCGACAGCACACCATCAGCATTGAGGGCGCGCGCAATCTCATCAGCACTGTCTCCAGCCGAGTACGCATCAAAGATGCGCCGCACAACAGCAGCCTGCTCATTGTTGATAACGCGCTCACCCTTGCCGCTGGGAGCCACGTCATACCCGTAGCAGCGACCGCCAGCGATCTTGCCCGCACGGAGGGCTGCGAGCTGCCCGCGTTTCGTCTTCTGCTTAAGGTCTTCAAGATAGGCGGCGCCGATGATTCCGCGTATACCGACTGTCAGCTGATTAGCTTCGCCGTCCGCAAGCGAAATCAGCTTCACCTTATGGAAGTCCAGTCGCCGACGAATGTTGTCGAGATCGCCGACGTTACGGCTGAGGCGGTCCAGGTTCTCAACAACGACAGCGTCAAACACCCCGCTTGCGGCGTTGCTGATGAGTGCCTGCAACTGCGGTCGGTTCTCAATGGAGGCGCCGCTGATGCGCTCGTCTTTGAAGGTTAGAACGACCTTACCGCCTGCACGCTCGACATACGCCCGACACTCGACAAGCTGATCGTCAGCGGACTTCGGATTCTGCAGGTCGCTACTGAATCGCGCGTAGATCGCCGCTCGCATATTCCGTCCCCTCTATCGGGGCAAGATGTTGCGTGCGCGCCGCAATGGCGTCAAGCTCATCTAGCTGTCTCTGCATCGCCTCCTGCTCCTTCTGCTCACGATAAAGCGTGTGCGCGAGAATGCGCCCGAGGGCGTCGGCGAGCTGCATGAGGGGATCGTTCATAGCGTATGATTTGATGATTCGGCGTCGGGTAATCAAGCTAAAGTCATGCAGCATGGAAGTTGGAGGCGGACATGCGAACCGACAACCTGATCTCAAAGGCGACGGCCACTAGCGCGCAGAAGATTATAGCGGCGTCATCAGCGATCATCGCAACGAAGCTCGCTGGCCAGTGGCCAAGCTTGGTCGGCATCCCCGACGACGCCCGGCGTTCTGGTCCGCTAATGGATTGGCTCGCATTCGCTCTGCTGGTTTACTTGGCATTGCATCACCTAACGCACTGGATGATCGACCAGCCGGCATTCTACGCGCTCGTCAAGGAGTACCACTTTTTCGGCGATCACCCAGAGTCTTGGGACGGTCCCAACATTCCATTGCGCGGCCGCCTCGTTAACATGAGGATCGCTCTAGAGGGCGGCTTCGGTTACTCGGTTTTCACTTGGCCAGTCCTGCTCGTGTACGTACTCAACCTGTTATTACCAGCCACGCTCTGGATCGGTGCGGCGGTGGCGCTCGTCATTGCGTAGCAAGAGAGCAACGAATGTTTGCCACCTACGATTTCTCGTCCCGCAAAGACGTCGAGAGGTTCGACGCGCACCTAAACGGCTTCTCTTTCATACATGGGATAGGGCTAGCGCCGATTTCCTTGACAGATGGCTATGACAGGCATTTTCGGGCAAACAGACGTAGCTTCTACATGCTCGTGGACCTGAAGCTGTGTCTGACAAACACCCTCTTGTCGGTACGCGATCTGGAGCGGACACGCCGACGCAACGACACCATGGAAATGATGCTCTTCCAAAAGGCGTGGTTCTCATTCGTGACCGCATACAGATCGTTCTATGATAAGTTCATGAACCTGATCGTCGACAACTGCTACCCGAGCAGGTGAAGCGTTTTGAGGGCAGTAAGAGCCGAAAAAAGGCCTTTATAGCGCTCATTCGTGCGCACCCAACGTCATTTCCCGAGTCCTGTGCGATGTTTGTCGCTTTCCCGCCTGAGTTTACAGACTGGATGGAGTCCTTCATTCGCAAGATCGACGACGAGTATAGAACCGCCGAGGTTCATGGTTCCGGTAGTGCGCGTAAGTGGATCTTCAGCGAGCCGGACCTCGGCAAGACGCCCTATCGTGACTTGGGCCGCTTCATCGACCATATGGGCACGTTCCTCAGCATGATCGCCTGTATCTCGTCGGGACAGCAAACTGAATTGATGACGAGACGACAAGAAAGCCAGCGTAGCGGGTAGCCTGCAGGCCCGCTCAATGGCGAGCACTCCTGGTGTGCATTTTTCACACGCAAGCCAACGCAAGCGTCGTCCCCGCCCGAGACGTGTTCACGTTCACGGTGCCCGCCGCCGCCAGTTCGTGCAGCGCCTTGTTCACATAGCCGACGCTGGCGCCGAACTCGCTAGCCAGCCGTCGCTGCGAACATGACCGGGGCCCATGTTCAAGCTCGCCAAGAATCCGCCGCTTGAGCCGTTCGATGGTCGCAGCCGTTCTGGCATCGGCCGTGCTCACCATCGTGTTCAAAGCCGGTAGCGCAGGCGCCTGAACACCACCCGGCGGGGCCTTAGCAGGCGTGTTCACGTCAAGACTCTCGCCACCGCCTCCGGTGTTCACGCCACCAGTAACACCCGTTACTGACTTCCTACCCAGCACCAGCGCGACCGCGCCGCAGACCTCGACGGCGAGCACGGTCAGCAGGTTGAGCACGTCCGCCAGCCGCTCAGTGCCCACGTCGACGCCGATGGCCGCCAAATAGCGCCGCACGGCGCCAGCGTCCGCATTGGCGGGCTTGGTCACCGTCGACGTGCTCAACGCCGCGCTCGCCGCGGTTAGCGCCGCCTGCGCCGTCTCGCGTGCCCGTGCGTTAGCCAGCTCGGCGCGGGCAGGTGCCACCTTCTCGTCGCACACCTTGCGCAGACGCCAGCTCGCCAGCCGCTCGTTACAGCCGTTAAGCCGCTTGTCTTGCAGCAGTGCTGCAATCTCGCCTTCGATGACGGCAACCGGACGCGTGGTCGGCAGTGCGGGCAGCGTGGCGGCCGCGCGGTCGTAATCAGCTTGATGGCGAGCGTGGTTGCCCACCGCCGCGGACTCCGTGCGACCTGCTAGTTCACGCCCGCCATGTTGCGACCCCAACGCGGCAACGACCGTGAAGCCCAGCGCGAGCACCCATGCGATGCCAGCTGCGCGGCGTTGCGCACCGTGATGCGCCAGCATCAGGGACAGCCCGAAAAGCGAAACAAGTGCGAGGGCTACACCGGCGCCCGCCCAGATGGCTGATTCGAGCGGCGAGGCGCCGCGCGACCATCCGCTAAGAGCAGCGAGCGCGATGCTGGCGCCGGCTAGCAGGATGCCGGCGGCAAGGAATGCGTGACGTGCCAGCGCGTTATCGGGCGTTGCTGCATGTGCATGAGCACTGACAGCAGCAAGCGGCGGATGTCGTTGGGGGAGTAACGATTGCGTAGTTGTAGAAGGGACAAGCGCTTGCGGGCGCGTGCCAGCGGCGGCACAGTTGGCCATGGTTCAACTCCGATGCACGTCGGTTTTGGACAAGTCGCCGGCCGTGGTGTTGACGCACCGCGGCCGACGCATCTTGGCGAGCGTATCACGCGCGCCGAGTCGCAGGATGCGGGGCTGCGCTTAACTTCAGGTTTTCAGCACGCGCCTACTGGCGCCGGCATATGGACCCCGCCGATCAGCCAACGCTGTCGTTGACACGCTCCCCTCCGACATTTCGCAAAAATAGCTCGTGCGTGGCGCCTTTGGCGTGAAGGGCGTCTATGGGCAACCCAGTCTAATCATAGGGACGAATGTTGTTTATTTGCCACATTGTGTTCAATTGAACACAAACCCGGCTCCAGCGGATGACTCGCACACTTCTGTGGAATCGTGTTTTTCTATTTTTCACCCGCTGCCTATCACATTTGGATGATATTTCACATGAATACAGACTTCGTTATCGTCCGCATTGAAAACGGCGTCTTCGCCGGCCTCGAAAGCCCAAACCACGCAATCCGCCGCGTCGCCGTGATTACAGACGGCACCCACGAGCGCGTGGCGGCTGTCCGCACCCTTGTCTCCGAGGACGCTCTTGCCGACGCCATCCGAGCCTACAACGCCTGCGAGCGACGGGGCGCGTGGAATGCTCTCGATGACGCTTGCGCCGTCGCGGCTGACGCGCAAGCCGAGGCAGCAGCAGCCTGCCAGACGCTCGCCGACGCGCTGTTCGCGCTCAGTCACCCACGCCGGCCGGAGACGGACGTCGCCGATCTTCTGGAGGCTGTTGCGGGCACCGCTGACGAACGCGCCGCCGCGCGTGTCGCACTTACGCGCGCCTTGGAAGCGCTCGACGGCTTCGACGAGGCCTGCGTGCGTGCGTCGGAAATCGTACGCGGAGCGGACGATGCTGGGCACAATCAGGCGCCGCTGGGCTACATTGATGGAGGCGAACATGCCCGACACTGAGCGCGTGGTGGCGATCTGTGACGAGCTGGCGGCGAAACTCCGCGAGGCCGGCGAGAGCGGCAACGCGCTCGAACACATTGACGAGCTAGTTGCGGCGTGCGAGCGGGCTGCGGGGGAGATAGCCAGGTTATTGGCTAGATAGCGTCAACACGAGACGATATTTTCATGCCGGACATCGAATCGATGAGGTCGGCATGAAAGTCTTTTGGTCTTGGCAGAGTGACCATCCAGGAAAGATCAGCCGTCACTTTGTGCGCGGGGCGCTGGAAGACTCAATCAAGGCGCTCAACGCTGAACCGGAAGTCACGGAGGCTGACAGACCGGACATTGAGCTAGACCACGACCGCAAGGGTGTGCCCGGCTCGCCCGACCTCGCAGCCACAATCCTAGCCAAAATTGGTTCGTCGCAAGTGTTCGTCGCAGACGTAACACCGGTCGGCGCAGTCTCTGCTTCGGCAAAGAGGCTAATGAATTCCAACGTCGCCATCGAGCTGGGGTATGCATTGGCGACTGTTAGCGATGCGCGCGTCATCATGGTGATGAATGCACATTATGGTCGACGAGACGATCTGCCGTTTGACCTAAGCCATAAGGCTGGTCCCATCTTCTACGATCTGCACCCGGAAGCAGACGGCGCCACCATCGCGGGCGTTCGCTCACAGCTCGCGGGGAGGCTGAAAGACGCTATCCGCGAGATTATTGGAAGCCAGAGACAGTCGGCACAGAGTTTTGCTCCATGGCCTGCTATAGACGGCGATCCATCGAGATTTGTGCCGGCCGACGTGCCGCTCGCAAAGCGGCCACGGCATGACGGCGCGCCGTCCGCCATTTTTGCGGCGCCTTCGCCGCAACTCTACTTGCGGGTCATTCCCAAGACGAGCCAACCGTTGCTCAAGAGAGCCGATCTGAGGGCTCTAGCTCGCGGACAGGGCGGGAAGCATCCATTGGAGCCCTTCTATCATTCTCCCACCTCGATCTGTTATGAGGAGAACGCGCAGGGCCTACTGACTTTTGACTACGACGGCGGGCCACTTGTGAGTCACGGCGTGCAGCTGTTTCTGACCCGCGAGCTATGGGCATTCGACGGCAACATACTCGCGTTCCACAAGCCGGAACGACAGGGCGTGCCAACACAAGCCGCAGAAAACACATTCAGACGATGCCTGCCGCTGTACTCAGCATTCATGCAGGAAAGTCTACACGTCGAGCCGCCATACGTGATCGAGGCCGGCGCTTGTGGACTGGAAGGGTTCCGTCTCTACTACAAGGATTACGAGCAGCCGGCGATCCACGATAATTGCGTGACCCTTCGCCGCGAACTACGAGCGCTCGACGAGTCTGCAATAAACGCGTTCCTGCTAGAGCTATTTGAAGCGTTCTTCGATGCAGCGGCGGTGAAGCGACCAAGGGGCTTGTATGGCTTTCCTCCTCAACAGGAGGTAGCTGCTATCTGACGCCACGCACGAATTTTTTGGGAGTATCATGCTGCATACAATCTGCCAGGGCGCAGCATTCGTTAGCGCTACGCTCGCTGCCGCGCTGTGGGCCATGGCTGCGCGCGCAAAGGTCGAGGCCGGTGAGCCCGGCGCCTTCAGGATCGAAACTTCGTCCGATGGCTCGGCGAAGTTTTCGTACGACGGCCTGGACTTACGGGCAACGCTGGAGAAGTAGGGGAAGTGGAATTCCTATGCGGCAGCAGTCACCGCCGTGTCGGTAGCCTTACAGGCAGCTTCACTTTATATCGCCTTCTAAGGCCACAACGCCTCCCGCGTGGGTCCATGCTGGGGCCCCAACCAGCAGCGGCCGCCAAACGCCAGCCACGCCTCAAATTTGGGGCATTACGGCCATCCTACGCGCAGACCGCTGTCGCGCGCACCGTTTGGCCCCGTCGCAGCAGCTGAGCAGCATAGACAAGGGCACTCAGCGGACGTCGGGGCAGCCGATAACGTAGCGCGCGGCAAGCGCCTGAAGCTGATCGGCCGTCTGCTCAATCCACTTATCGACAGGCGCGCCGACAAGCTGAGCCACGTCTGCCTCGGTCCAGTCCACGGCGACTATCGCGAAGCACGCCTTGCCGTTTCCGGCGACACGCACCTTTACCAGCTTGTGGCTTCGCGCAGGCTTGGCGTCGGTGCCGTCCATAGTGAAGTCCAGCGCGTCTGCTCTGCCGCGTTGCCGATCACTTTCAAATCCCGTCTCAAGCGCTAATAGAGAACCCGGATTCTCTGCCCCTATTTCTCTATAGGGCTTGAGACGGGATTCGTGGCGCGCGAGATTGGCGACCAGATCGGCGAATTTCTCCTTGCCTTCGCGGTCCGCGCGGCCCCAACCGTCTTTGGCGCCCTTGGGGAAAAGTTGGCCCGGATACGCGCGCTGGTTTAGGCGCATGTCGGCGAAGACGCATCCCCGCGCCGCCGCGATCTCGACGGGCGTGCGCTGCGCGTCGCCCCAGAGTTGCACACGCACGCGGTCAGCAGCCAATCCAAGGTCACACTGGCCAAACACGTGAATGTCGACGGGCTTCTCCGTAGAGCGGTCATAGATGCGGGCGCGGGCCAATGCCTGCTGCACACCCGCCGTGGTGATCTGCGACTGCAATGCCGCCACGTGAGGGTCTGGGTGCTGCTCAAGCCATGGTCGACCGTCTTTCGGCGACACGTCGTATCGCCCAATCGCTTGCACCTGCGGATTGAGCGAGTGCAGCGCCGCGGTCATCAGCTCCAGATCGACGTTCGCTGGCCGGACCCGCCCGACAATTATCACGACGGGCACGTCCTTATAGGCGTTTAGGCCACGCAGAACGCCGAAGTGCTCGACGGCAACGCCGGCAGGCATGCGCGGATGTAGGCGCTCGGCGACCGCCTTCTGCGCCACGAGCAGGACCGAAATTGGCTTGCCGTCGATGTCGACCGCGCGGCCGGCGGTGTCGGCAGCGAGGTAGGCGGCAAAGCGCTCAATCAGATCAAAGTCGGCGTCCGCGCGCCGCTTGCGTGTCGAGCGGGCCTCATCATCGGCAGCAACTGCGCGTTCGGATGCCGCCAAATCGGCGTCGTACTCGTCGGCGCCAAGCGCTGCGCGTGCCCAGCCCCTTGCCCCCTCCAGGGTGTCGCGTTTGAGTCTGCGCTTCTGTTCCACCTTCGTGGGTCGCAAGTCGAGCATAAGGCTGGAGCGCGAGCCCGCCTTGTCGATGTATTGGAGCACGCGCACGCCATCGGGCACCGCTACTTTTGCGTCCAGCACCGTGCCGGGCGGTGGCGTGCTGTTGATCGAGACGACGGCTCGCCAAACGTCCTCGTTTGCTGTGCCGTCTAGCGTGACCGAGGCATTGCCGAAAACGCTCGCTGCATCGCCAACACGCACTGCATAACGCACCAATGGTTCCGACGACTCACCCTTTTCGGCATAGACAGCCAGCTCGGAAACGTGTTGCCGCTGGCACTTCGTACTGGCGTCAATAGCCGAGTAGAGAGCGGCAGCGTGTCGTGAAGCCTCTAGCTGGGCACGCCATTCAGATGCGTTGCGTCCGTTGTCTTCGCGATTGATGATACGCACCGCGAGCCCGGCGCGAAGGTCGGCTTCTCGCGCAACAGCCCCTTCGAAGTCGAATAGCTCCCATCCCGCCGTCGTCATCAATGCCGGCTTGTCGGGCTCTCTTGGAACAGCGGCACGCAGCGCGGCGACGAGCTTGTCGCGACATTGGCGCAAATCGGAAGTCGTCATGCTGACGCCGCCCAACGTCAGCGACCGGATCGTCCCTGTATTGCTGAGTGCAGCGAGCGTCGTTTCTCCTGACTCGATAAAGTTCGCCGCAATGGATTCGTCGACAATGACAAGATTGACGTTGCTGTTGCCGCGTTTTGTCAGTGCGGCCGCATGCGTCTCACCGACAATGCCGCAATCGTCGTCAGCGGCCTGCTTGAGCCACTGACAGCCATCGCGGCTCTTGCAGGCGCCGCATACCGTTTTCTTGACTGAAACGCCGAGTTTCTCGGCACGCGCGGCCTTCGGTGCCGACTCCTTATCGACGCACATGCCGTCTTGGGCGCGGCCTTTGTGGTGGCGGATATGCGATGGCAGGTCGCCATAAATCCGAGGATCTGCGCGGTGTGCATGCGCCGCCGTCTTGAGATCGGCAACAAGCTGCTCGGCAAGGCGATGATTCGGCACGTAAATGCGTATGCGGCACGACGTCAAAATGCCGGGACGTGTTAAAGACTCGAGGAGCTTAGTTTTGCCCGCGCCAGCCGGCAGCTTGACGAGCCAATGCCCTTGCTGGCCTTTATAGAGAACGCTGTCGGCAATACGGGTGAAATCCGCGAAGGCTTTCTTGCGAACTTCACCGATGGGCATTGGCGCGGCTTCGTGCTCAAGCTCGTCATGCAGATTGACCAGCTCGGCGGCTGTTAAGTCTTCGAGCGTCCCGGCGCCAGTCGTGTTGACTCTTAGGTTGCCCAGCGATGGCAGGACGTCGTCGACGACGGGCGACGACGCCATCGTCTCGAAGCGCCGCTTTCGATACCAGCCCCGAGCCTTATCCCACTTCCGGCGCAGCTTTCGCTCGTCACAGTGCTCGCGTAGACGTCCCGAAAGCGCCTCTGGGGGACACGTCTCGAAAATGCGCTTATGGATCGTCGCCCGCGCCGCCTGAAACGCGGCTTCCTCGCGCCCGTCGTCCGGTGCTTTGCACGCCTGACTACTGATCCAGCGATGAATCGGAATGTCGTAGTTTCCAGGACCAAGCGACGCCAGCAATTCGCCTTCTGCTTTCTTTGGCAGCCATTCTTGCGGAGCGCGTGCTGACGCACTGCTGACCGCTTCCGGCGAGCCCGGCGCCACGTCGGCGAAAGCATCCGCCGGGACCAAGTCGCCATTGACGAGCCAGACTCCAGACGGCACCGGGCGCCGCGTGGGATTGCCGTTCGCGTCACGTATCTGCGGATCGGCCGTAAAGATCAGATGCGATGGCGTGTAAACGCTCGCATCAATGACAACGCGACTGGCACGCTCGTTGACCAACCGGGCGTACGAACGCATGGCCGCAAGGTGACGCGGCTTGGCGAGTTGGAACCACAAGCGCACGCGCGCGCCTTTGATGCCGCTGGAGCCGGTGTGATGCCAAACGTAGGCACAGCCCTCCAGCTCCGGCAGAAACTTGCTAATGAAGTCGTCGATGTGGTCGGCAGCATCCAGCGGTTCGCAATCGAGATCGTCGATATCTATGGGGAATAGGCGCGTCGGCGCGTCGCCGTAGAAATCCTGCGAGCGCTTCTCAATAAGCCAGCCTTGGTGGGCGCCATCCGTTCGCTTTGCGGCATGCAGCCGCCCCAAGACAATGGCTTGCCATGGAGCTTTTGCGAGGCTTTCGAGCCCTTCACGCAGCTCGGCGAGCGGATCAGCTCCGGGTAGCCAACCTTCGTACAGCAGGTGCGCACTACTGCCGTATCGCGTCGCTTCCTCGCGCCAATCGTGGGGATTGGCTCCGGTTGTCCCCGCGTTAAGTTGGTATTTCTTGCGATATTGGTTTCCGCCAAAGTACGGATGGCGGTCTATCACGTTGACGACGAGCGTTTCGTACTCGGTGGGGACGGGCTCAGGCTGAGAGACGGCAATTGGGGCCGCGATTTCGGCGTCAGAAGCGTTTGACCGCGCAATAGGCGCGGATTCCAGCAAATCCATTCGAACTTATTCCACTCATGATGTTCTCCACTCGCGCTCCTCTGCCCGCGACGGCTTTGAAGCGCGATTTGATTCATAATAACACACCAGATAATCATTTCCGGCGAATGGCGTTTCCGGCGTTGAATGCCGCTCGTTTCATGCGATAATAGGCTTATCGAGGAATTGCCGGCGCGAACATACGCAGGGCGTATGCGGCTCTCGATAGTCCAACTCATGATCTCCAAGAGCGGCCGTTTTGGCCGCTCTTTTCTTTGGCCCAGCGGACTGCGGAAATAGCATTTCCGAGTGTGCTAAAATGCGCCGAAGTCAATGCCGGAGTCCTTTCATGGCGCGCACCAAAACCCCCGAGAAATTGCACCTTTCAGCTACTGCTCGCATTTGTCTGAGGAAGACCGAATACGCAGCCTTGGGGCGCCACGCGCGCATAAGGAACAAAACGGTAAGCGCCCTTCTGCGTGAACTGGTTCTTGCTGAACTTGCCAACGCCAACGCACCGGAGCGCCGCTGATGGCGACGGCTCTGCTCAATGCGGACCAGCAGCGCGCGCACGATGCCGCGCTAGCCGGCTACAATCTTTTCGTGACCGGTGGGGCCGGAACGGGAAAATCGACCGCGGTGCGTGCCATTAAGCAGCGCTTGGGGAATTCGTGTCTCGTGGCCGCGCCGACCGGCTTGGCAGCGCTAAATATCGACGGCGTGACAATACACTCGCTGTTTAAGAGCGGAGCCGCCGCGCTCAAGGAAATCCGGACGCTGATCCTCGATGAAGCGTCGATGATCGCCCCCGACATGGTTTCCCGACTCGTGGGCAACGCCAAGCGCGTCCGCGAGTGTGACGCCCCCTGGGGCGGCCTACAGGTTATCCTCGTCGGCGACATGGCACAGATTCCGCCTGTTATCCGCGATGGACATCAGCAGATCATCGACGAGAGATACGGCGGCATCCCCTATTTCTTTGCGTCGCGCGTCTTCGGCAGCTTCCGGCTCGTGGAGCTGGCGCAGATCATGCGGCAAGCCGATCCGATTCTATTCTATGCGAGGCGCTTAAAGAGCTGCGCTGTGGCCGACTTTCGGCCAGCACGAACGCGATCTTCGACAGCTGTGTGGCGCCGCGTCCTGATGGCGCTCTGGCACTTGTTGTGACCAACAGAAGGGCCAACGTGATCAACGCGGAAGAACTAAGAAAGCTGCCCAACGCGCCGGTCACCTATGCGGCGAAAATCGAGGGTGAAGTCAGCGAGCGATCCTATCCAACCGAAGCCGAATTGACGCTCAAGGTGGGCGCACGCGTGGTGCTGTTGCGAAACGGCGATGGGTACGTCAACGGCGACACCGGCACGATTGTCGACCTCGATACGGCCGGCGCCACTGTGCACCTGGACCGCGGCCCTACGATTGGAGTCGGTGTCGTCGAATGGGAGATCAAAGAGCCACGCGTCGACCGATACACCGACACCGAGGGCGCCGAACGGATGCAGGTCGTCGAGGTCCCAGTCGGGAAATTTCGCCAGCTTCCGCTGCGGCTCGGCTGGGCTCTCTCGATCCATAAGGCGCAAGGCATGTCGCTTGACCGCGCACACGTCGACTTCGGCGACGGCACGTTCTGCCACGGGCAAGCCTATGTCGCGCTTTCGCGAGTCCGCTCGCTCGACGGGCTGACTCTTGAGCGCCATCTGCGTCCGGCCGACTTTATTTTTGACGAGCGCGCGCTCGGCTACTTGCGTGCGTTTGTACCCCTGGAACGCATTACGGCGCAGGTTCGCGGCTGCTCCGCTTACAACCGCACCGGACGCCCGTTCCAGGGCGACGAACGGTTGGCCTCGTGCCCGTTGACGCGCAATGGCTGTCCGCGACTCCTTGCTGTGGCTGCTGCCGTCCAGCATGCACAGCCAACGGCGATCTTTGCATGAATCGCGACGCCCTCATCATCGCCTTTGCCAAGCTTCGCGCCGCCGGCTGTGACGCCCGCGCCGAGTTAATGGCGGCAGCAGCGAGATTGCCGCGACGGCAAGGCGCTGCGTTCGTGCGCGAAGTCGAGGCTGTTGCGGCGCTATTCGAGGCAGCATGCTCGAAGTCGAAGCCGATTGAGCCGCGGCCGGAGCCCCAGGAACGCAAGGGGCCACCGTCCGGTAAGGAGAGGCTGGCGCGCCAACGCTACATGAAGACTCACGCGAGCCGGTTGACGTCGCATCTGCGCGGCATGTGATTGCGCCAGTAACAGGAGGTTACTAGATGGCGAAGCGCTTTCCATTGTCTGCACAGGGGCGACAAGGCGTCGTCGTCAAGCTCAGCCCGCTTGAGCTTGAGGTACTCGCGCACCTTGGAGGCGCCGAGTACACCCGCATCGCCGACGTCATTCGCGATCTGTTGCGCATGGCTCTGGCGCCACGGGTCGCAGAACTTGCTGCTGCGAAGCGCGCCCGCGAGGATTGGGCACGCGCACGCTACGACTACAAGCTAGTCCGCGAAACAGCCGAACGCGCGAGCCGGCGAGCGCACACCGAAGGCAAGTGTCGGACCATAAGCGACGAACCACTGGCGGCTATGGGCGTCAATCTTCCCGTGTCTCAGCGCGACGCGTTCGCGCGGCATGCGCTGAGGAACGGTACGAACATGTCTGCGATGCTGCGCGACATGGTCGCGAAAGCCATCGCCGCGGAGTAAGCGCCCGGTTAAGCAGCAGCGGGCTGCTGTGCGTCGATCTTCGCTACGAGTTCCTGAAACGCGCGCCACAGCACGAAAAGCGCGTTGCCGATGTCGATGCGGTCATTGGGGCCACCGAACAGAGCGGCGTAGTCTTCGGCCCACGGCCCAAGCTGGTCGCCCTCGCCATGCTGCGGATCACGATAGACGTAGTGGCGGATGCGGAGCTGCCGCGCGCGCGTAAGAAAGCTGTCGGCGTCGCCAAGCTCGATCTTGAGTTTGCTTGACGAAAGCTTCCAGATGGAAGTTGCTGCACCGACGCCTTGCCCGATGCCATCCCACATGGCTGCCTGCCGCTTGTCAGCGAGCTGCGCAGCTAGAAGATTGCCATTGTGCGTCGCATAGGCAGCGCTCGCGTAATCAGCGGGGTTGACCTGATACTGCGGCGCCGCCACCTGATTGGGCGTTCCGTACACGGGCGCGCCCTGCAGATAGATGCTCGCCTCGTTGAACGCGCGCTGGCGGTCCTGCACGTCTTCATTCTGAATCTGGCCGCGCAGCTGCTGCTCAGTCTGCAGACGCTGCAGCCAATCCGAATTGGATTGATTGTTAAACGTGAGCGCTTCATTGATCGCGTTGCCGCGGAGCTGCTGCTCCATGTTGATGCGATCCTGCCCGACCTGATGGCCGGTCTGATACGCCTGATTCTGCAGCTGCAGATACGCGTCGTTCTGATTGGCGTCGAGGTTCTGCCCCATTTGACGTGATGCCTCACCGTCAATTGGCAAGCCGCGATCCTGCATAGTCTGCGCCTGACGATCACGCTGCTGCGCGAAGATAGGATCGAGTCGCGCAGCGCCCGCATTCCAAACGCTGTCGGCGGCTTTCTGATCGAACGCCTGTAGGTCGCCATAGCTGTTCGGGTCGTACGCGAAATCGTTCGCACCTTTGCCCCAGATAGACATCTGGCCGGTGTTGACCGCGCGCGGATCGTACGGCGCATCACGCATCGAATACTGGCCGGTTGGTAAGCCGGCCAGCGTGTCTTGAGCCTTACCCGCCAGCTGAAGCCCGATCTGATTCTGAATGTTCAGAGTCTGCTGATTGGTCGGATCGAGCGTCGTCGTCTGCGATAGGGGCACGCCGTTCGCATCGCGCTGATAGATCACGTTGCCATAGGGGCCGTACATGTCGACGGCGCTATATTTCGCGTTGTCCTGCGCCGCCTGCGTGTTCAGCTTCTGCTGTGCCGCCGCTGTCGCGGCCGGATCGGGCGCGGGGGGTGCACTGCCGCCTTTAGCCATTGTCTGTTTTCTCGCTTTATGGGGTTAGGAATTAGCGGCGATGCGCAGCTGCCGCGCGGCCTCACTGAAGCCAACGGCGACGGCAACGATCTTGCGGCCGTCGATGACGGCGAATAGCCGACCGGCTTCAGTGCGCATGCTGGCAATGCGCAGACCGGCGCGCGCCGCGACGCGGCGAATGTGGTTGGTGCGGGATTTCTCGGACATCGGTGCTCCCGTGACTGATGCTGTGGGCACCAATATACGGGAGTGGCACGGATGTTTTTCTGCGGTCGTCTACCAGCCGAGAAGGGCTCTGAGTCATTCCATCGCCGCGTCGAGATCATTTTCGACGGCCTGCAGCTTCCGCAGCATGAACTGGTGGCGTGCCGCCGTTGAGAACGGATGGGCCACGGCATCATCCGGCTCTTCTTCCTCCTCGCCAAAGATTCGAATTGAGTTTGGTCCCCACTCCGGGCCGCCCTCCTGATCTATTTCCTCGATTGCCGCCTCGATGGTTCCCCGCGGCACCGCCTCCGAGAATATCGACTCCACCACATCGCGCGTGTCGTAGGGCCCCCCGTGTAAACGCATTCGCCATCCGGGCGGGGCGCATGGTGTATAGGGTCCTCGAAGTTCTCGAAAAACCACGTAGTGATCGCTTCAACCGAGCGTTGGCGCGAGCGCCGATTTAACTTTGGAATTGGCGACAGCGGGGCGAGTCCAGGTCCCTCGAAGGATGCGTAATCATTGGGCATGGGTCGGCCTACTGCTGACCAACGGCGTGGTAGTCGGCCGCTAAGGGCAGTTTCTCCGCGGCTGCCGTGCAGGCGGCCTTCTCTTGTTCGTGCTCTTCCATAATCGCGATGCGCACATGACCACGCTCAGCAACCCACTCACGCCATTCAGCGTCGTCGCGGTCGCAGCGTGCTAACTTTCCTTCTCGGGTCTTCGGCTCGCTAGGTGCGCTCGGCGCGATGCTAGCAGTGTCAGCACTCGCCTTACTTGCAACACGTCTCACGACAAGGCGCGTAACAATCGCTTTCTTCATCGTCGCGTGTGTAGCGGTGATGTCAGACCATGACAGATGGGTTAGCGCTTCCTTTGCGGCTTTGTCCGCCTCCACCATTGGCTCGCGGCACGCCGCCATGACGGCGTCCGCGACGTAATCAATGGGGTCGTCAGACGAAGCAAGCCTGATCTCCCACTCGTCAAAACACTTCGCTCGCTGCTCGGCTGTCGCGTGGTGATGCTGCATTGCGCCGGCATCGGCGCCTAGCGCGGGCGCGGTGGCGACGGCGGACCAGGCCAAGCCAGTTATCAGTAATGTTGCGAATCTACCCATCTGAGCCCCCCCCCCCTTCGTTGGGACTATCGCCCAACGGATGAGCAGTTGAAGTGCCGCGCTCAGATTTTCTTGTTGGCGAATTTTTTCCGAGTCCCCGGTTGCGGGCTGCGGGTCCCTCGCTGCAGAAAGACCGGGGGGGGGTGTACTCAGGTTTTTTGCAGGCACGTAAGAGCGCTGGTAACAGTATCGTTTCAGTTCCATATACATGGGTTCCCTTTCGACTCGATACCGGGGGGAGGGTCTGCTGCACGCGGCGCCGTGGGGCCCATCTAATACCCCCCCCGGGGGGGGGTGCTCGCTTGCGATGGCTCGCAACGAACGCGTGCACCGTCGCTGCTCAGCCTTGCTTCTCGCCGTACGCACCCCGCGCTGTCGCTTGCACGGCGTGCAATGGGCAGAACCTCGCGCCGAACATTAGTACAGCTCTCTAGTTGCATGTAAATGCTGTGAAAATCTCTTGTCACCACTCATGGACTCATGTTTTTTTTGCTCAAGCAAACAGGACGCATGAGCGAGGTTCACGCAGCAATGACGGGCGGAAAGCGGAATCGAACGACGCGCAACTCGGCGAAAACGCACGCAGTCGGCTACCTGCGCACCAGCAGCGCGGCAAACGTCGGCGCCGAGAAGGACTCCGATAAGCGGCAGCGTGCTGCGATCCAACGCTACTGCAAGGCGGCGGGCTACCTGATCGCGGAAGACGACTGGTACTACGACGAGGCCGTGTCCGGCGCGGATCCGCTCGGCTCGCGCGCCGGCTGGTCCGCGTTAATGGCTCGGATCACGAGCAACGGTGTGCGCGTCGTCATCGTCGAAGACGCCAGCCGCTTCGCTCGCGAGCTGATGGTACAGGAACAAGGCATCCTGGAGCTTCGACAGGCTGGAGTAACGGTGCTTACTTCCAGCGGCGACGACTTAACGGCCTCGAACGACCCAGGGCGCACCATGATCCGGCAGATCATGGGATCGTTCTCGGAGTATGAAAAAGCGCGCCTAGTAGCTAAGCTACGCAGCGCACGGGATCGCGTTATCGCTGAAACGGGGCGTTGCGGCGGGCGGCGTAAGCTCGCCGAGCTGGAACCCGATGCGCTTAAGCTGGCTCGGAAGCTGCGTCGTGCTAACCCGCTCACCGGCAAGCGCATGAGCTATCGCGACATTGCGCGGAAACTAGCGGAAGCCGGACACGTAGCGGCATCGGGCAAACCGTTGTCGCCGAGCGTCATTAAGCGACTACTGGAAGGGTAGTGTCGCTAAGCACGGAATCGAAGGCACCATCATGCTCGCTGTGAGGATCGCGCCCTGTCGACACGCTGCAGAAATGACTGCATTGGCGTCGGTTGTGGCTCACGTGGCGCGATAGCATCGAAGCGGTTAGTCAAATCTTTGAGCGCTTGCGCGAACGCACAGTTGGCCTGGAAGCTTACGCGTGCGTTTTCGAGAGACTGCTGCCGGTTGCGTGTGTCGCGCCAATACACGAAGGCTACGACGAACACGAACATCGCTGGCGGGCCATAACCGAGAAAGAATCCGGCTGCGGCGCTTATTGCAAAGACGAGCGATACATACTGATAGCGCCGAAGGATAGCTGCTTGCCTGTCTAAGTGCTCACTCACTTCGCGCTTTGCGTCTTCGATCTCCATTGCCCCCTCCAATGCAAGTTGGGCAACCGTAGGACGCAAAGGCGATTCGCATGGACTGTAAGTGGAACTGCCCACAAGATATCATTCGTGTTCACTATCGTGGGCAGCACGCCACGCCGCGGGAAGAGCCAACGCTAAGCTCATTGGCGAACCTTGCACGTTGTGTAGCCGGTCACGCCGACGTGGTCAGAGCAATCGACTTTGACCTTCTGCGGCACGCCGGGCGCGGGGGCTGGTGATGCGTTAGCTGCCACTGCGGGCGCCGGTGGTGGGGCTGGCGCGGCTACGGCAGTGGCACCGCCGACCACAGCGCCGAATGCTGCCAATTGCTGGTCGCGCTGCTTCTCGGCCGCGTCGGCGCGATAGATGCAGGCAACCATGTCGCTGCCTTTGTATCCCTTAGCTTCGCACGCATCTAAGTCCGCCATATACGCAGACGGTCCGCAGCCTGCGCATGCGATAGCTGACGCTGCCGCCAAGACTGCTAGTGCTGTTCGCATGGTCGCCCCTCAGGTCGCCCTGAGATTGCAGGCTGCCGCGATTCGCACGTCTTGTCTCACGCAAGGCCACGTCCCTGGAGGAACGTCATTGAATCGAACGCACCGAGCTTGGCGGCCATTTCGTCAGCGTACGTTCTTCTCGAAAAGTACGTCTTCGCCAACCTGGGATGCTCAAGGCGAAATTTGTAAGCGCCATCCTGGCAAAAGACAGTGATGTGGAATCCCCCACGCGACACATGCGGATTACCCTTTTTCGACGCTTTCCAAGACTTCAGTTCCGGCCATCTTCGCCGCCTGGAAGCCGCATTCTTCAGCGCGTTTTCTCGTTGTTTTGCCTCTGACGGCTTGCCACCCGCCGAGTAATCGGAGGCCATGTGTTCTGCACATATGCACCCCGCAGACACAGCGTCTGGGTAATTCGGGTGCTCCATAACGTGAACGTAGCGTATCTCCTCACGGCCACACATTTCACACTGACCTTCAGGTGCGCCGAGGTCCTCCATATCGACATTGATCCATCCCTTAGTTGGCACGCCCTTGTTGCCCCACAGCCCAGCCATGGCATTCTCCCGAACGAATCAGAGTCATTATGGCGCGCACGGATGAATATGCCAGCGGACAGCGACGCAGTGTCCACACTGCCATCAGCGCTCCGCAGCCGCACACTTTGCATTGCCGCCGCCTACGCAGCGGCGCAAGCTGAGCTTTCACGCTCCAGAGTCGGTTGGGGGGGGGACGCTTCGAGGAGTCGATCGCGGTCGTCGACCTGTCCCATTGCTACGCCGCCGACGTTCTAGCCTGTTGCTCCAGCTCCCGATAGTGCGCGTGGCACGCGCGGCGCGCCTCAATGAGGGCGTCCCATTCATCATCGGGGATGGCGTGAATAACACGCGTGTCGATGCGTCCAGCAACATCGGAAATAGAGCGATACATTGCGTCGTGAACGGCGAGTGCGCGCTGCGCTGCATCGAAATCGGCGCCGGCGTCGCCAACGGTGTCCGCTGCAGCCGTCACAAGGCGCCGCAAAAGAAACTCTTGCTTGGCCGCAGCGTCGACAGCGTTCGCAAACACCTGCATGGGGGGCAGCTTAGCTCGCTTTGCCCTGCGATACGCGCGCATCTGTTTGTCGGTCGCCGGCTCGCAATCGAGGATGCTGCCATCCGCGAGCATGTCCCGCAGCCGGTCACGCAAGACGGCAAATTCACACCAGCACACAGCCGATGCCGCCAGTAGCAGGGGTGTTGCCAAGGGTCGCTCGATGTCGAGCCTGATGGCCTCGTCTATCTCAGCGTCGGACACGTCTTCGAGCAGGAATGAACCTTCGCTGCGTGCCAGCTTACGCACTTCGTTGATGCTGACTGCCCTGCCCATCATGTCCTGCTGCCAGTGGTTGTCCACATGCAGCATAACAGGCGCGCAGGGTGATGCCGCGAGCATCAGTAAGCAGGCGTTACTCGGCGGCGTTCACGATGCGCAGCAGTTCGCGTTCCCAGCGTTCCAGTGCGTCGCGCTTCTCAGCGAGGTATTCGTATTGGTCGAAGGGCCAACTATGCTTGCCGCGTATCGGCACATGGAGCCACCGCCGGGCATCAACATTCGAGTTGAATACCAACCCACAAACATAAGTCTATGCTGCCACACAAAATTCTTTGTTCGTAGGGTTGCACTCAGTGTGCACCCCCGCAACCAATGTCGCAGTAACAGGCCTTACCGGCGGCCTGGTCAATCGTCAGCACGAAAACGAGCCAAGATGAGCCGGTGGAAAGCCGCGCTCATTGCACGTGCCGCATCTCAGCCGCGCGCCCCTGATATCGCGCCCGAAAGCTCTTTCCACTCAGTTGAGCGCCGATCGCGCGCCTCGCGCATCGAGAGAACGGGCGATCACTCATCCAACGCGTACGGTTCCGCGCGGATACCTCGGGGTCGCTCCATGCGCGTGAAGGCGAGCTTTGCCGCGTAGTTCAAAAACAGATAGCCCACAGCCAGGAAATCGTGAGCAGCGCTGACGAGGCGGGGCATCAGAATGATGTCCCTGTTCGCCGGGCGCTCGATGGAACCCTCAACCGCCGCATCCCCCAACAGCTTGATGATGTGCGCGCGCGAGGTGCATGTGCGACGCGCCAGATCTGAAACCGACGTCGCGACCGGCTTTTTGCCGCGCCGCGCCGCATCGTCAGCGGCAGCGAGGAGAGCCAAGACGACGAATATCCCGCCCGTGCGCTCTCCGAACAGCCGCAGTCCCGGAACGAGATCGAGGATACGCAGCCCAGCATAGAAATGGTCCGCCAGCACACGCACCATCGCGGCGATGAAAGCTTCGCTTTCCAGCGCCGCGATTGCGCTCTGCGCCTCCGGAAGAAACGGCAACGAGCCCTCCAAATGACAGCGCCAGCGAGCACGCTGCGAAGCAATGAGGCGCGCCGTTGGAACGAGAACGCGTCGGCGCCGGTCGCCGGGCGACGGCGTCGCCCGCACGAAGTCGCCCAGCCGCATCAGCGTGAGCAAAGAGGCGACACGCGCCGGGCTGCACACACCCATCTGCGAGCAGATGCGCTTCAATCGTCCCGAGGTGAGTCCCGCATTCGGCACGTCGTCACGAAAATGAAGATCGAGCGCGAGCAGGGAGACGATGAAGCGCCCACGGTCGTTGATGATGAGGTTGAGTAGACGCTTGCCATGGAAGGCAGCAACGAGGCGCGCGGATGTCTCTTTTGCCGATGCTTCAAACCCAGGCTGCGCGCACAGCCACGCCCGCCTCGTCGGCACGAGCGGTCCACCTTCTCGCGACAGAGCTCTCACTTCGATTTCGATATCGGGATCGAAGAGCGCCCGCGCGAAACCATGACGCTCCGTGCACTGCGGCCGATACGACTGAATTTCTACAGTTGAACTCAAGCGTCGTTCCATTAGCGAAAGCGAGGCGGCGCCGCCCACATTAGCCCGATTTCAGGCGTCGCAATCCGTTTTTTGCCAGGGGGAGTAGCGATGAACGATACGCGCGACGTGGACCGGCGTACCGCCTTGAAGCTCGGCCTCGCCGGTGCCGCAGGTATTGCGGGCGGCCTGGAAACAACATCAGTGGCTGACGCGGCAGCCGCAGCGAAGAAGCAAAACGGCGGCGCACGACAGCCCAACATCCTGTTTTTACTCGTCGACGAGCAGCGCTATCCCACCGTCTACGAAAGCGAAGCGTTGCAGGAATTTCGCAAAACCCACCTGCCCGTGCAGAACGCACTCGCGCAAAAGGGCATCAGCTTCGACCGGCATTACATCGCGTCCGTGGCCTGCGTGCCGAGCCGCACCTCGCTCTACACGGGCCACTATCCCTCGCTGCACGGCGTCGCCAACACCGATGGCGCAGCCAAGGCTGCCGAAGACCCCGACATGCACTGGCTGCTGCCGGGCTCGGTGCCGACCATAGGCCATTACCTGCGCGAAGCGGGCTATCGCACCTATTGGAAGGGCAAATGGCACGCCCACGAAGCTGATCTTCGCGTGCCCGGCACTAGCCAGGTAGTGACCAGCTACGACGCCGATGGCTTCACCGATCCCGCAAAAGAGAACACGTATTTGAACGCGAACGTGCTCGATCCGTTCGGCTTCGAGGGATGGGTGGGCCCCGAGCCCCACGGCTCCGATCCGCTGCGCTCCGGCTCCTCAGCCGCCCAAGGCAAACAGGGCCGCGATCCCGCTATCTCCGCTCAGGTCGTGAAGCTGCTCCAGGATCTCGATGCTGCGAGCGACGACACACCTTGGTTCGTCATGGCCTCGTTCACGAACCCGCACGACATCGCGCTCTGGGGCTTCTTCACCAACCTCGCGGCGTCGGCGCAAAATCAATACGATTTCAGCGTGCCGGACTACGTGCCGAAGGACGTATTCGATAAGGCCATGTTCGCCAAATCGCGCTCCGAGAAGCTAGACAAGAAACCTTCATGCCAGCAGTCCTACAAGGATGCCTACGGCGGGTTCATGCAGGCGAGCACCGTGCGGCCCGACTATTACCGCCTCTACTATAAGCTGCACGCCGACGTCGATAAGCACCTCGGCGAGGTGATGGACGCGCTGAAGGCTTCCCGCTTCCTCGACAACACCGTCGTCATCTTCACCTCCGACCACGGCGATCTCTTGGGCTCACACGGCGGCCTCTTCCAGAAATGGTACATGGCCTACGAGGAAGCGCTGCGCGTGCCGCTCGTCATCGTCCCGCCGGGCGCAAGCGAAGCGCGCACCGTTCCGGTTCCAACGAGCCATATCGATCTTGCGCCGACCATCCTCGGCCTCGCGGGCGTCGACGCCGAATCTGTGCGCGCAAAAATCGCTCCCGGCTTCACCGATCCGCTCCCGCTCGTCGGCCGCGATCTGTCGGCTGTCATCCGCGGCGAAGCGGACGCAACGGCGTCGGCCGAGCCGGTCTACTTCATGAGCGACGACGACCCGAGCCGCGGCCTCGACCAGAAGAACTTCATCGGCCTCACCTACGATTCCGTCTCCCAGCCGAACCATGTCGAGACCGTGATTGCTGAGATCGATGGCGCGGTCTGGAAGTATTCCCGCTACTTCGACCATCCGCGCTACTGGAGCGCGCCGGGCACCCCCGGCGATGACGGCGTGCAGGATCTCATCGTGAAGCCGCTGCGGCGCGAGGCGACCAACGAAGGCACCAATCGGCGTCTTTACGAGCAGCGCGTCAAGACGGCACCGGCCCCGGAGGAGGTCGAGATGTATAACGTCACGGCCGATCCGATGGAGCTGCAGAACCTCGCTGGAAATGCGCAGTGGAAAGCGCGCGAGGCAGCACTGCGCGAGCTTCTCGCCGAGCAGTCCGCCAAAAAGCGTCTGACGCCGGCGAGCGGCCCCGTGCCGGGCGAGACCGTGGCCCGTAAAACCTGAACATCGCACGCATTGAGTTTACCAATGCAACAGCGGGCCCGGCCTCACGCCGGGCCCGCTCCCGTTTACAAATGGTCGTGGTTGAAATCGCCTCAGCGTCCCGAGTGGAACAGCCCGTGCACGCCTTCGACCCAGAGGACGATCGCAAACGAACCGACGCCGAGAAAAACGAAACCAACCGCTAGCGGAACGATTGAGCCATCGAAGGCGTGGCCGATCACCGCCGCTGCAACCGCGCCCGCAGCCGTGGACAGAAAGCCGACCACTGACGATGCCATTCCTGCATTGTCCCCCTGCGGCTCCATTGCCAGCGCATTGAAGTTCGGCGCCACCAGCCCGAACAGGAAGAACAGTGCGCCCATGAGCAGCATGAACAGCCACACGTTCGCAGCGCCAAGCAATCCGACAATCAAAAGGATTATGGCGAGCACGATAAAGGCCGACAGCGCCACATGGGAGACGAGTCGCATACCGAGCCGTTCCACCCAGCGCGCGTTGACGAGTGAAGCCGTGCCGATAGTGAGTGCGATCGCTCCGAACGCAACCGGGAAGGCCGCCCCGAGATCGTAGATATCGACAAAAATCTGCTGTGCGCTGGCGACGTAGGCGAGCACGCAGCCGAACGCAAAGCCGCTAGCAATCGCATAGCCCAGCGTCTGCGGCACCGTAAGCACCAGGCGGACAGAGCGCCCGAGCGATAACGGCGAGCCATTCATCGGTGCCGACTCCGGCAACCGAAGAGCCGCCCACAGCGTCACCAGTATACCTGACACAAGCAGCAGATCGAAGACGTTGCGCCATGTCCCGACAGCGAGCACGCCCTGGCCCATGCTCGGCGCGAGCACCGGAATGATGATGAACATCGCCATCGCAAACGACATCACCCGCGCCATCCGCCGCCCCGAGAACCGATCGCGCACGATCGCGATGGCGAGGACACGCGGTGCGGCCGCCCCGAGGCCCTGGACGGCGCGTGCGATCAGCAGCGTCTCAAAGCCGGAGGCGAACGAAGCGGCAAGCGAGCCTGCAATAAAAATCGCCATGCCGATCATAAGGACCGGCTTGCGGCCGTAGTCGTCCGAAAGGCGTCCGTACGCGAGCTGCCCAATCGAGAAGCCGAGCATGTAGATGATCACGATGCTCTGCCGCGCGTTGGGGTCGGCGACGCCCAGCGCTTCGCCGATTTGCGGCAGGGCCGGCAGCATCACGTCCACGGCCATTGCGGTAAGCGACATCATCACCGCAACAAGCGCGATGAATTCGGGCACCGGCATCGGGTTTGACTGGAGGGCCGGCTGCGCGCCCCTTGCAATGGCGCGGTCGTCGGGTGGGTTCATGTCCACACTGCTTTCGTTGGCGCCGCCAGGACGCTGAGGATAGGGACGCCCGAATAAGCGCCGTCCCAGGCCAAATAGTGACTGCAGTTGCTTCACGGAAGCGGACGCACTGCGACCGGCTGCCTCGAAGGCTCAGATTTTTTCTTCACTGCCCAGCAGATCGCGCCGCTCGCCGGATTTTGAGACGAATATCGGGGTACCCTGGCGACTAGGGAGCAACACATCCTCGGATATGCGTATTTCGAGGTCAAAAGATCCGCGCACGCCGCAACGGCCTGCGGTATAGCAGAGAGCATTGCGATTCATGAAGCTTCGGAGCTCCTCGGCCGTGCTCTATCGCCTTTTCAACGCCCATTTCACTGACCCTCTCTTCAGACCACTGGGTTTCTTTCCCCGCACGATTGCCATGATCGCTGCCCTCGCGCTCATAGGCGGTACGGAGGGAAAGCTTCAGCCGGTCGCCGCTCAGCAGGGCTTTGGAAATTTCTTCGGCTATCAGACGCCGCCGAAGCGTGCGGTGCGTAAGAAGCGGCCCCCGGCAGCGCCTGCACCGGCGGGCAGAATGGCGGCAGCGGCGAAAGCAGGCCCTGTGAATCCGGAGAAAGCCGGACCTAAAGGTGCACTCGTTGCCATCGTCTCGCTGCCCGACCAGCACATCAACGTCTACGACGCCACGGGACGCATCGCCCATTCACGCGTCTCCACCGGCGTTGCCGGACACCGCACACCGTCTGGCGTTTTCAGCGTGATCGGCAAAAGCCGCCATCACCGCTCGAACATCTATTCTGGCGCACCGATGCCGTGGATGCAGCGCATTACTTGGTCGGGCATTGCTCTGCATGCGGGTGTCGTGCCGGGCTATCCGGCTTCCCACGGTTGCATCCGCCTACCCTACTCGTTTGCCCCCCAGCTCTACGCCCTCACCAAGATCGGCGCCCGCGTGATCGTCACCACGCGCGAGGTTGCGCCGGTGGAATTTTCCCATCCGCTGCTGCCGCTGCCGAAGATGCAGCCAGCACCTGCCAATCAGCAGCAGCAAGCCGCGGGCAATGGAGGCGTCAAGCTCGCGGCCGCGGACGCGTCAGATGCCAGCGACCCGACGGCCGCTGCGGCAAACGACAACGCCGAAGCCAACGCGCAGAAGCTGCTCGATCCAATCGCCTACGCGGCTGCTCTGAAACAGCGCGCGCTCGCTGACAAGACGGCAGCCGATGCAGTCGCGAAGGATATGCTCGATGCCGCGCAGGCGGCGGGCGCTGAGGCCCGCCGGGCGGTCGAGGCTGTGGAAGCAGCGGAGACAGAGCTGAAAGCAGCAGAGACCAGGCTCGGGGGCATCACGGCACTCAATGTCGACGGGCCGGATCATCCCAATCCGTCGGAAACGAACGCCCCCGCGACAACCGCCTCGATAGCGTCGGAAAAGTCAGCCGCTGAGGCGGCGGTGGAGCGCGCGCGCCGCGCACTCGCCGCGGCCCGTGAGCACGAGGCCGAGAAGTCCAAAGCAGCCTTTACCGCCGTCGACGCCTGGAAGCGCGCGGCGGAAACCGCGCAGGCCGCCGACGACCTCATCGCCGAGGCGACGCGCCGGCGCCAGCAGGTCTCCGTGTTCGTCTCCAAGAAGGAAGGCCGGATCTTCATCCGCCAGGACTGGAAAGAAGTCTGGGACGGCCCCGTGACCATCCGCGATCCAGAGCGTCCCCTGGGAACGCACATCTATACGGCAGTAGATGTGGCCCCAGACGGTTCCAACGTTCAGTGGACCGCAACCACGATGCCGCCCGAAGGCGCTACCACCGAGACGCGCCGCAGCAAGTCCAAGGGCAAAGATGCAACCGCGGAGAAGGCGGCGCTCCAGACCAGCCCAGCGCCTGAAACCGCCACCGGGGCACTTGACCGAGTCGAGCTTCCCGAGGGGGCCCGCGAGCGGATCGCAGAGCTACTATGGACCGGAGGCTCGCTGATCGTATCCGACAATCCGCGTAGCTATGAGATGGGCGAATACACCGATTTCATCGTACTCACGCGCTGAGCCGCCGAGGAAAATCTCCCCCTCCACTGCCACACTCCGAAAGGATCGACCTGCGGCGCGTCCGCACCTCGTACGAGGTCCGGCTGCATACATTCCGTACGCGCCATTGGTTACCGCGCGACGGGATTTCGCACGAGAGAGGATAACCGGCCGTTAGCGCTTGGCGGCCTACCTTTCGTCGCCATACTCGTAAACAGCGTCGAGGCCACCGTGCCGCCTTTCAGTAGACTACGTCGCGCGGGCCTCGCCGCGGAGGGCTTCAGCCTGCATACCCAGGATCGCCGCCCTGAATTTCCCGATTCCAGCATGCCGATGCTGGAGGCGCTGGTGTGTGAGGTGCACTCCGCCGCGCTGCTCACCGCGACGATCGCCAGTGTGATCAACGCGTTCAATCGCGGATATTCGCCGCCCGGCGAAGCCGCCATCAGGCCCTATGTCCCGGGCGAGCCCGCGATCATCTCCGTCTTGCGCAACGGCATGCTGGAGACCGACCTCAACGAGGACACGGTCCGCCTCGTCATTCAATTCTTCGACGATCTCGCGCCCGCCCGCCTCGCCGTCGATCGCTACATCTCCGAGGCAAATGTGATGGGTGAGGACCGCGCAATCGCGCTGCACCTATTACCCCTTTCGACGAGCTGGCGCCGCGCCTGCCAGGACGCTCTGCTCGCCGTACGTCAGCTCCATTCCGACTTGCATCACCTGCCGGCCCAGTATGTGAGCAACTCCAAGCTGCTCAATAATCTGCTGCAGGACGTCATCATGGGCGGCTCGCCCTGTCTCGACGCCAGCGGCGAGATCTCCCTTCCTGATCTTCCCCAACGGCGGCAGTCCGCGCGCCGTACCGTCTGCCAATCGTGCACCCTGACCTACAATCGGATCACGGCGCAGGCCTTCGTGCGCGACGTCTCGCCGGGCGGCTTCGGTCTCGAGCGCGTCCCCCAGCTCGTGCCGAAAACCATCGTCGAAATCGAGCTTCCGAGCGGACGGCGCTTTACCGGATCGGTAGCATGGTGCAGCGGCACATCGGCGGGTGTGCGTTTCACCCGTCCTCTGCTGCCTAACGATCCGCTCCTGACCGGCTGATCCTTAACACGCGGGCGAAAAAACACCGATTTGCCGCCGCTTTGCGACTGTGGCACGCTCCTCGATAGGCGGCGCCCATTAGAAGGCGCAGCGGAGGAAAATGACGACCTTGGCCCGGCCAAATGCCACGCAGAGCAGCAGCGGCATATGCGTTGCAGCAAGCACGCTATCCTCCACGCGCGAAGCCGTCCTGGAGGCAAAAGCCGCGCTCGAAGGTGGCGATTACCAGCAGATCATTGCCTTCTTCAGCATCGATCACGATGCCGAATCGCTTTCTTCTGCGCTCGCCGAAGCCTTTCCCGGCGTTCCCGCCGCCGGCTGCTCGACGGCCGGCGAGATCGGCCCTGCCGGAATGATGCAGGGCGGATTGCTGCTCGTCGCCTTCCCCCACGATGGCTTCCGTGTGCACACCGAACTCATCACCAACATCGGCCGCTTTGGTGTAGAGCGGGCCACGGAGGCGGTGCGCCGTATCAAGTCGCGGCTCTGCCCTGCGTCGGAGCGGCTCTCGCGCGAGACGATGTTCGCGATGCTGCTGGTCGACGGCCTGTCGAACGCAGAGGAAAACATCGTCGCCGCGATCAACTGGGCACTTGACGATGTCGAGCTTATCGGCGGCTCGGCAGGCGATGGTATCGCCTTCCACCGGACAGCCATCATCCACAACGGCGAGGTCGCTCAGCGCGCAGCCGTGCTCATCCTGGTGGAGACCGATTTTCCTTTCCGCGTATTCAAGACGCAGAATTTCGAGCCGACCGGCATCAAGCTCGTCGTCACCGCGGCCGACACCGAGAACCGGATCGTGCACGAGCTCAATGCCGAGCCCGCAGCGCGCGAATACGCGGCCGCCATCGGCCTTCGCCCCGACGATCTCGGCCCCTTCAGCTTTGCATCCTATCCGCTCGTGGTGAAAGTCGGCGGCGACTACTTCTGCCGCTCCATCCGCAACATGAACGCAGATGGCAGCCTGTCGTTTTTCTGCGCTATCGACGAAGGGCTCGTGTTCACGGTTGCACGCCCGCGCGACATACTGAGCGCAACGGAAGCAACGCTGAGTGGGCTCGAAAACATCCTCGGTGGCATCGATCTCGTCGTCGGCTTCGACTGCATCCTGCGCCGGCTCGACGCGGAAACCCGACAGATTCGGCATCAGATGGACGCGCTCTATCGGAAATATAATGTCTACGGCTTCCACACTTACGGCGAGCAGTTCAACGCCATGCATCTCAACCAGACGCTGACCGGCATCGCCTTTGGCCATCGCACGCCGACATCGGAGGCGTAAGCCGTGGCTTCACTGTTTGAAACCGACCCGCCGGACCCGGAGGATCAGGAGCGGCGCATCGCCAAGCTGCAGAAGATCAATGCTGCGCTTATGCAGCGGGTCGAACGCTCTATGGATCAGCAGGGCAACGCCTATTCCCTGTTCCAGACCGCTATCGCACTTGAAAGCCAAGTACGCCTTCGCACCGAAGAGTTGACCAGCGCTCTGGCGCGGCTCGAACGCACCAACGATGAGCTTTCAGCCGCGCGCGACGCCTCCGAACGCGCGAACCGCTTCAAGACTCGCTTCTTCACCGCCGTAGGGCACGATCTGCTGCAGCCTCTGCACGCGGCGCGGCTATCCGCCAGTGCCCTAGCCGAGACCGACGCCGGGGGCGGCTCTCAACGCGCCATTGCCGAGCGCATCGAGCATGCCCTCACCACCATCGAGCAACTGCTCAAATCCATCCTCGACATTTCGAAGCTCGAGGCCGGAGTCGTCACGCCGGCGCGGCGCCCGGTGGCCCTCGATGACATGTTCGCCTCGCTTATCGTCGATCTCGAACCCCAGGCACGGGCCAAGAACCTCGCCCTCGCTTGGCGGCGGAATGGGCTCACCGTCGTCTCAGACCCGCTGATGCTCCGCCGCATCCTGCAAAATCTCATGGCCAACGCGGTGCAGTACACCGACAAGGGCTGCGTGCGCCTGCTTGCTCGGCCACGGGGCGAGATGGTCCGCATCGAAGTTTGGGATACCGGGCCCGGCATCGGCGAGGCCGACCGGGAGACGATCTTCGAGGAGTTTCAGCGTGGCGCCGCGACCGACCGCCCCACGGTCGGCGGCTTCGGCCTCGGGCTATCCATCGTGCAGCGGATGGCCGAGGCGCTCGGCCATCGGCTCGATCTCTGTTCGCGGGTGGGACACGGCACGCGCTTTTCCGTCAACGTTCCTCGCGCCGCGGCAGAGGCAGCGAGCCATCGGGACCATGCACCCACGGCACCGGCCCACCTCGACGTTTCCGTATCGAACCTGGACGGCGCGGAAATTGCCGTGATCGACAACGATCCAGTCGTGCTTGAAGCGATGCGCTCGCTGCTCGAACGCTGGGGCTGCCGTGTCCGCGCAGCGCGCAGCCTGGAGGGTTTCGTGAATGCTGAGCCCGCGACCACCCCCGATATCATCCTCGCCGACTACCACCTCGATGAGCGCCGCAACGGCCTCGACGCGGTGCATGCGCTACGCATTGCGGCTGGTGCCGCCATACCCGCCATCATCATCACCGCCGACCGCACGTCGGACATCGCCGACGCCGCGCGCGAGATGGATTGCGAGGTGCTGCTTAAGCCCGTGAAGCCGGCGAGATTGCGCGCACTGATGCTGCATCTCCTCGCAGTACACACCCGCGTGTAAATCACTCGGGAATCCTTACGGCAGCGGCGAGACAGCTCAGTCGTCCCGCGTGCCACCGAGGATAGATTCGAAATCGATCTTCGAGGCCTCGATTACGGCCTGCGTGCGCGAATTCACCTTCAGCTTACGCAGGATTTCCGATACGTGCGCCTTCACGGTCGTCTCCCCGACCCCGAGATCGAATGCGATCTGCTTGTTGAGCAGTCCCTGCCGCAGCATGTGCAGCACGCGAACCTGCTGAGGTGTCAGCGTTGCGATCCGCGCGGCAAGATCGGTGGCAGCACTCGGCGCCGGTGGCTGGTAGCCCTTCGGCAGCACCACCGTTCCATCCATCACATCCTGCAGCGCGCGCCCAAGCTCCCCACCCCGGGTCGACTTGGAAATGTAGCCCGCCACGCCGCATTGCATCACCTCGTGGATGATGCGCGCATCCTCGAGCGCCGATACGACTACGATCGGCACCTTCGGATAGCGCGTGCGCAGCTCGATAACCCCTTCCAGCCCGCGCGTGTCTGGCATGGAAAGATCGAGCAGAACGAGATCGAAGCCGCTTTCCTCATCCAGGACCGCACGCGCGGTTTCAATGGATGTCGCCTTCGACACCGCCGCATCGTCAAACGTATTCTGAATGACCTGCTCCAGCGCTTCGACGAACAGCGGGTGGTCATCGACAATCAGTATGTTGGTCGGCACGACTTGGCTCCTGGAGGGCCTCCCTCGGGGCCGCAGGTGACGCATTCTCGACGCCTCCATGATAGGCGAAGTGCGGCTCGGAAATCGGCTAAAATATGCGCGCCATACCGCCTTTCCTGCTCCCGCGCTGCACCTAAAGAGTTGCAGCGCCCACATCTGTGCTTTCCTAATCGAAACACTCGGCCGGTTATGATCCTTGACCCGGGACGGCTAAGAGGCAATCTGCGCCCGCAGTCGAGCGGCAACCCGCAGCGAACGACTGGCCGCGGAAGACTGGCAGCGAAGGACTGAGCCGCGCCGATGGCCGGAGCGATCATCAACAGTATGCGGCTGGCCCGCGCGGGCCTGGTGCTCGCCCAACATGGCGTGCGCTTCGTGCCGCCCGGAATGCCCGTGCCGCTGCCGTTGCGCCTTGCCAGCACGCTTACCGCGCCCATCGGCTGGTTTTCCTCCGCACGGCGCACTGGCGGCTCCCGCGGCAACCGTCTCTCCAGCGCGCTGACGAGCCTAGGGCCTAGCTACATCAAGCTCGGCCAGTTCCTCGCCACCCGCGCGGACGTCATCGGCCAGGAACTCGCCGGCGAGCTCGCGCTTCTGCAGGACAACCTGCCCCCGTTCTCCATGGCCGAGGCGCGCCGTGCCATCGAGGAAGCGCTCGGCGGCCGCCTTGAAGATCATTTCGCCGAGTTCGGCCCGGCGGTTGCCGCCGCTTCCATCGCCCAGGTACACAAGGCGGCGGTGGTCGACGCCGACGGCCGCCGGCGCGAGGTCGCCGTCAAAATTCTCCGTCCGGGCATCGAACGGCGCTTCCGCCGCGACCTTGAGACCTTCTACTTTGCCGCCCGCCAGATCGAGCGCTGGCATGAGCCATCGCGGCGGCTGAAGCCGGTCGCGGTCGTCGATACGCTCAAAAGCTCCACCGAGCTTGAGATGGACCTGCGGCTCGAGGCCGCCGCTATCTCGGAGATGGCCGAGAACACGACCACAGATGACGACTTCCGCGTGCCACAGGTCGACTGGCAGCGCACGGCAAAGCGCGTTCTCACGGTCGAATGGATCGACGGCATTCGCCTTTCCGATCACGCCCGCGTCGCCGCGGCCGACATCGATCGCAAGGCGCTCGGCCTCACCGTCATGCGGTCGTTCCTGAAGCACGCCATGCGCGATGGTTTCTTTCACGCTGACATGCATCAGGGAAACCTGTTCGTCGATGCCGGCGGCCGGCTCGTCGCCGTCGACTTTGGCATCATGGGCCGCCTCGGCACCAAGGAGCGCCGCTTCCTCGCGGAGATTCTCTATGGCCTCATCACCCGCGATTACCGCCGCGCCGCCGAGGTGCACTTCTGGGCCGGCTACGTTCCGGCGCACCACCCCGTCGAGGTCTTCGCGCAGGCGCTGCGCGCCATCGGCGAGCCGATCCACGGACGCACGGCCGAGGAGATTTCCATGGCGGATCTCCTGGGTCAGCTTTTCGCCTATACTGAAGTCTTCGATATGCAGACGCGGCCTGAGCTGATCCTGCTCCAGAAAACGATGGTGGTCGTTGAGGGTGTGGCGCGCGGCCTCGATCCGAGCCTCAACATGTGGGTTGCTGCCGAACCCATCGCCAAGGAGTGGATCGAGAGCAACCTCGGCCCCATGGGAAGGCTGCGCGAGGCCGGTGAAGGCGCCTCCGTAATCGGCAACATCCTGGCTGACCTGCCAGCGCTACTGACCCAAGGGCAGCAGACGGCCATCGCCCTCGCCGATATGGCCCGCAACGGCCTGCGCCTCGACGAGGAAACCGTGCGCCAGATCGCCCGCGAGGAGTCCCGCCACAACCGCTGGGGACGCGCCGCCCTATGGATCGGCGCCATCAGCCTCGCCGTACTTGCCATCGGCCAGCTCAGCCACTAGGCCTGGAGCACGCCAAGCAGCCAGCCCAGGGCCCCATGAAACACAAGGTAGACCGTGCCAGTTTCTCGACGGTCCTGACCAGTTGCGGTCGCTTCGACCTGCTCGGTGAAACCGTCGCTTCGCTCCAGCGCCACTTCGACGTAGAGCGCGTTCTTATCGCGGAAGATTCGGAGGACAGTGCCTCCGCCGCCGCGTTCGCCCGCGCCTTTCCCGTAGCGGACGTGCGCGTCAACCTGCCGAAGCTCGGGCAGATGCGCTCCATTGATACCCACTACGCGACGCTGTCGACGCCCTATGTGCTGCATCTCGAAGATGACTGGGATTTCATCCGCGGCATCGATCTAGAGCGCGTCACCGAATTCCTCGAGGCGCGCCCCGATATTTCCGTCGTCTGTATCGCGCACCGCGTCTATGATCCACGCTTCTCCAAAGGTGCACGCAAAGAGACACACGGCGGCATCGACTATCTCGTCTGGGATCTCGACGCGCATCCGAAGTGGTTTTCCTATTCGTTCAATCCCTCGATCGCGCGTCTGTCTCTGTGGCGCGAGGTAGGCCCCTTCGCACGTTTCGTGACGGAAGAAAATCTGAGCCTGTTTCTCAAGCAGCGCGGCATGCGCATCGCCATGGTGGTGCCCGGCATTGCCGATCACATCGGTGATGATCGCCACGCCCACGATCCTTTCCAGCCCAAGCGCGCCAAGACCTTCCTGCAGCGCCTCAAGCGGTCGATCGACAAGCGCCTGCCGTGGCGCAGCGGAACGAACTCGGGCTGAAGCGATGCAAAACGCAAAGCTCAGCTGCTGCATTATCGCCGCAAACGAAGGCGACCGCATCGCGCGTTGTATCGAAGCGGTGCGCGACATCGTCGATGAAATCGTAGTCGTGGATTCAGGGTCGAAAGACGACACCGTTGCCAAATCGGAAGGGCTCGGCGCGCGCGTCATTTACAATGCCTGGGTGGGCTATGGTCCCCAGAAACGCTTCGTCGAGGACTGTGCGCAAAACGATTGGATCCTGAACCTCGACGCCGACGAGATCGTCACGCCCGAGCTCGCGCGTGAGATCACAGCCGTTATGCAACTGCCTGAGGAGCAGCGTCTCCCAGCCTATCGCTTCCGTCAGGTGACGGTTTATCCGGGCCATGAGCGCCCGCGACTTTGGGCGGATTACCATAACTATGTGCGGCTCTATGATCGCCGGCGCGTGCGTTTCCGCGACAGCCTCGTGCATGACACGGTGGACACCGGGACGCATACCGTGGGCCAGTTGAATGGCGATGCGCTGCATTTTTCATGGCGCAGCATCGCTCACGTACGCAGTAAACTTGAGAAATATACCGATCTTCAGGCTAAGGAATTGCGCAAGCCGCGCTGGTACGTCTTCGCGCGTCTACCCTTCGAATATCCCATTTTGTTTTTCCGATACTACATCCTTCGTCGCAATTGCACGGGCGGGTTGATAGGAATGCGCATCGCGCACGAAATCGCGCGTGCGCGCACCCGCCGTTTGGTCAAAATCGCAACGTATAGACGCTAGAAGCATGATCATTTTACGGAATGGATCGGCACCCGCCGGTGCGCGTTTTCGTGCACGCGCCGTTTGGGTGAAAACAAAAGAAGCCTTGGGGCTGCCGACCAAGTCCGATGGGAACTTCTATATCGACCGCTTCAGCCGCGCACTCCGCTCAAACGCTGTCGGTACCAACCTTATGGTGATGGCGACGGGCAAAAATGACGGCGCCGGATCGCAGGCGCAGGCGGCAATGTCGGCGCTCTGCTTTGCGCGCGCGCACGGCCTCACCTACGTCCATCGGCCTTTCTCGACCATCGAGCACGCCGAAGGCGACATGAATTCTTGGGTGCGCGCGTGCGAGACGTATTTCAATCTCGGCGCTGGAGAGACGGCTCTCGATAGCGTTTCCGCGCCCGTCGTTCCGGTCGCCCGTCTGCCTCTCATTCCCCAGCCGACACCCGTTATCGTCACGGCAGAACACTACCTGCGCTTCTGCAACAGCGATCCCGACTCCTGGGAACGCGTGCTTTCCGATCTGCGCACGAAATTCTGGAGCAACAAAAAGCGCGCGCCACGCCGGCCCGGCGAAATTCGCATCGCGGTTCACATGCGGCGCGGCGACGTATCCGCGAGCAACAGCAAGGTGGCGCGCAACTTCACGCCGAACGGTGTATTTGTGAACACCCTGTCGCGCTTCAAAGCGCTGCTCGCCGACCGCGCTTCCGTCGCATACATCGATGTCTATTCGCAGGGAAATCCGGAAGACTTTGCCGATCTCACCGGCCTCGGCGCGGAGCTGCACCTTGACACGCCGGCTCTTGAGACTCACCGCGCGCTTGTCGAATCCGATATCCTCATCATGTCCAAAGGCGCCTTCAGCTATACAGCGGGCATCCTCAACGAGGGCATCACGCTCTACGACCCGCAAAAGTACCGGCGTCTGCAGTCATGGATCGCACGGGACGCCGATGGCTCCTTCGATGAAGAGCTCGTCGCAAAACGCATCGAGGCGTTGCTCCGCGCCGGAATGAAATGACCGGTTGAAGCAGCGCCTCGCTTTCCGTCGCAACTAACCCCGGCAGCTTCGTCGTCTCTGCGAAAGGGCGGAGGCGTAGATGGAAGCAGCCGCACATTTCGCGCGAGCCGCCGCGATTAGCCGGGTGGGCCTAAAGCTCGCCCTTGAGCCCCTTCTCGAAGTACTTGTGAATAACCTTGTCCTGGTTCTCGAGCAGCCAGTCGATCGACGGCTGATTGGTCATCGCCTTATGGATCGCCTGCGCCGTCGCCTTGCGGTGGATGTCGAACAACACACGATGATCCAGATCTTTCACATCGACGATTCCTGGATTCAGCCAGACCGACACGATGATCCCGAGATCATTGGCCTTTTCCTTCGGGATATCTCCCGCACGCACGCTGTCGAGCACGCCCATAGCCGTCGCATACTGCACGGTACCCATCAGGATGTTGGTGTAGCGCTCATCGGTGACGGTAACTTTGCTGACGCAGATCGTCGCCGGGCGAACCATCACGTCGGTATTGAGAAGTGCGAGCACCCTCGAATGCCCGGCGACCTGATTGCCGAGCAGATTCGCGAAGGCCGTCCCGAACGGACCGTCCATTTCACCAATCGCGACCTCAGGCTCAGCCGCAGTACCCGGCGGGCCGCCGGCAACTAGGCTCTCACCAACTCTCATGATGATGCGATCGCTCATGTCGGCGCAGTTCTCCTTGTTTTGCTGCAAATTTTTCGAGGCTGACTATCGCTACTCAGGCCACCAACTGCAACCACACCGGAGGAGTTCACCACCGAAAGCCGCACCGTCCGACGGGACGCTCCGACGGCCTGATGCGCCGACCTAAGCGACGCCACAATGGCCCCCACCAAAAAACCATTCCTGCTTTGGACAGCCCACTCTGCGCACCCCCAGAACAGACTCCTGGTAGCCGCTCACGCCGCCGCTTACCCAGATTGGGGAGGGAATTTGGGGAAACGTTCGCAACAACCAGAATCCACCAACGGCACAACGGTCAACGCTGTGCCACTGGCCCGGCTTGGCAGACCGTTCCCCGTGACGCGATAGAGGAAAACCGAGGACGCGAGAGGGCATGACAACTCAGCGGGTGATGACGCGCCCTAGCGGAAGCGCCGACCCCAAGACAGCACACGGCGTGTGCCTAACCCTAAGCTCCTCAAGAGAGAAGAACTACCAGTAAAAACCACGAGAAGAATGACCACGGCAACGCGCGCGAGATTGAAACAAAAACAAAAACGCCGCCCTGACAAAAGCCAGGGCGGCGTTAAATAATATATCGAAAGAGGGGATTTTCTGATGACTTCGTTCCAGAGGGCACTTCACTTTTCTGCAGACCTGGCGACGACCTACTCTCCCACGTCTTAAGACGCAGTACCATCGGCGCTGGAGCGTTTCACGGCCGAGTTCGGGATGGGATCGGGTGCAGCCGCTCCGCCATAATCACCAGGTCGGCGGAAAAGTGAGATGACTTCTGTTCTGGTCTTTCCTGTGTTCTTACGCCCATCAAGCGGCATCACCTGCACAGAGCAGATGATGCGCCGGCGCCTAGCGCCGTCTCGGGAAGGAGCCGCCTGCCCCAGAGGGTGCGGCTCACTTCAGTGAGCGCGATGATGAGCATTGCATAATGAGAGCAATCAAGTCGATCGAGCTATTAGTACCGGTAAGCTACATGCATTGCTGCACTTCCACACCCGGCCTATCAACGTGGTGGTCTTCCACGACTCTCGAGGGAGAACTCGTCTCGAGGTGGGTTTCCCGCTTAGATGCCTTCAGCGGTTATCCCGTCCGTACATAG